>Ga0209488_10000037_pt1 | contig 93817 bp, 88 predicted proteins | sample Rivendell_Oct201_8_FD_188349 | JGI IMG/M metagenome (GOLD analysis project Ga0209488, IMG submission 188349) | Vadose zone soil microbial communities from the Eel River Critical Zone Observatory, Northern California, USA -... | ecosystem: Environmental > Terrestrial > Soil > Vadose zone >...
GGGATTGAGCGCGATTTCATACTTGGCGTCGCCGGGACTTGTGGCGACGAGACATCCGGCGTTATCGTCCCCTGGGTTGGGCCTTTGTCACGGTGCTGGCCGTTTTCATCGCACTCAAGGCCAAGAATTACTATGTGGTTCCGATCTACCCGATGTCATTTGCGGCAGGCGCAATTGGGCTCGAGCGCCTCACCAGGAGAAGCCGCATCGGAACCTGGGCCAGATGCATCTACGTTGGGCTGGTGATCGCAATGGGCGCCCTGCTGTTGCCGTTCTCCGTGCCGGTGTTATCGCCGGAGAATTACCTCCGTTATCAAGAAGCGCTTGGAATTCAACCGCCGGAGTTCGAACACCAGCGGAACGGTCCTTTGCCGCAGTGGTTTGCCGACGAGTTTGGCTGGCCGGAGATGGTCGAGAAGGTTGCACGCGTCTACAACAGCCTTCCGCCGGAAGAGCGGGCACGCACCGCCATTTTCTCCAACGGTTGGGGTGAGGCCGCAGCGATTGATTTTTACGGCCCGCGTTACGGCCTGCCGCTGGCCATCAGCAAACACAATAGCTATTGGATATGGGGCCCGCGCGATTATGACGGGAGCACGATGATCATTTTGCGCAGCGGTGGCCGGGATGAGCCCGAGCTATTCAAGAGCGTTGAATCCGTGGGTCACGTGGAGCATCCGTACGCCCGCCGCGACGAATACTTCGATATTCTTCTCTGCCGCGGACTGAAAACGAACCTGAAGGATTTCTGGCCCGGGCTGAAGACGTTCAATTGAGGCAGCAGCGTTCGCGTTACTTCGTCTTCAGGCGAATCACGCTCACCGAGTGGGCCGGCAGCTCATGCGAAAACTTTGTGCCGGCGTCATGAATCGCGAGCGGCTTGGGGACAACCTTCATGGGCTCGGCAACGGTATTGATGGCGCCCAGGTCCCCGGTTATCCATTCGCCTACCGCGTCTTTCCGGATGGTCTGCACGCCATCCAGATTGATCTGCAACACCTGAGGTTTATCCTGGATGTTCACCAGCTTCAGAATCACATCTCCGGTTGGCGTGTCTCGCGTCGCGCTGACGTAGACTCCATCCACTGGTGGAGGAGGAGGCGGCGGGGCTCCTCCACGGTTCGCGGCCGGCGCGGCTGGCGGGGGCGCAGCTCCACCGCGCGGTGCGGGAGGATTCGGATTCACGGCGACCGGAATCTGATCCGCGGTCAGCATCGGCAAGCCATCGATCTTCGCCGGCAACACGACGTCTCCGCGATTGCTCGAGAACATCTTCTGCACGTAGTACGACGGCGAACCGAAGCTCGTCATCGCATCGTAGCCGATCAGGTTCACCGCCCACTGGCGGCCTCCGGGATTCACGTTGACGAACAGCGGCGCGTACGAATTCATCACCACGACGTCGGCGTTCCGTTCAAGGCCTGTCAGCCATGCGGCATCCGCCAGAGCGTATGCCATGATCGGCGTATCGCCGAATCGCGCGCCGGTGACTGGCGCGTTGGTCGCCCATTCGCCAAGGAACAACTTGATGTTGTTTCGATCGTACCTGTCGTACAAATGTGCCTGACGCAACGCGGTCGGAATGTTCATGTAGAAATGATCGTCGAGCAGATCCGCTTTTCGCGTGTGCTTGAACGCCCGCGCCGGATCCGGGTTGTACAAATCCTGTGAGCGCATGGTGGAGATGAGTTTCAGTTCCGGGTACTTCGCCTTGATCGCATCGTAGAACATGACGAAGCGGCCGTCGTAGGAGGCCGTTCCGTTGTTCAGCCAGTCTTCATTGCCGACTTCGATATAGCGCAGCTTGAACGGCTGCGGGTGACCGTCTTTCACGCGGCGGGCGCCCCATGTGCTCTTGGCATCGCCGGTGATGTATTCGATTTCATCCAGCGCATCCTGAACGTGGGGCTTGAGCTCGTCGCCGGTAACGATTTTTGCGCCGCGATCGATATGCAGTCCGGCATAGACGGCAACGATGGGCTCCATGTTCAGGTCTTCGCACCATTCGAGAAACTCCAGCAGTCCCATTCCGTCCGATGAGCGGTAATTCCACGGACTCAAATGTGTGGGCCGTTCTTCGATCGGCCCGATCGTCGCTTTCCAGTTCCAACGGTTGTCATAGTTGGGACCTTCCAGATAATTTCCACCGGGAAACCGGAGGAAGCTGGGCTTGAGTCCTGCGAGAAGTTGCATGATGTCGGGACGAAGCCCGTTGGGCCGATTCTTATAGGTCGGTGGAAACAGCGATACGAGATCGAACCAGATCGTACCGGGGGTTCCCGTCGAAATCACAAAACGATTCGTTGTGGAGGGCGTCGTCTTCCCTGTTTTCAATGTCGCGCTGTACTTCTTCCATTCGGTATCGATCGACGCAACATCGGCGGAGGCAAACACGGTTTTCCCGTCGCTGCTCTCGATCGTGAGTTTCAGTGGCCCCTTGAAGCCGCTTGCCGCTCTGGCGTAGAACGAAGCGCGATACGTGGTGTCGGACTTGACGGGAATGCCCCAGTAGCCTTCGTTGGCAACTCCGACGCGCTGGCCGGAGGTCAGCGCCATGGCATCGAGCTTCAATGCGACATTCAGCGCGGTGTTGGGAACCGGTGTCTTGTCGAGCGAGATGGATCCGTCACCGCCGTTGTATTTGGCGACGGACCAGTTGGCCGGATTCTGCGCATTGTCGCGGAACGTGCGATTGCGAATGAGCTCGGCGTAGAGACCGCCGTCGTAGGAGAAATTGATCTCCTCGTTCATCAGGCCATAGAAGATCGGATCGATTTTTGCACCGGGCTGGTCGACGCGAACGGTCAGTGTCACCGGCTGCTGAGCCAGCAGCATGGACACGGCAATCACGGGAATGACCAGCAGGGCGAAAACACAAACACGTCGGAGCAGGGTTTTGTTTTGCATTTGCGAGGGAGTCTAGCATGAGCGGAGGGTGTTGGGAAAAGTCGAGAATCGGTTGTTGATCGTGGAAACGCTCGAGGCGAGGGGTGGTTCCATCGGGAACCACCCCTCGCGGGATCGCGAAGCGATCCCGCTGCCCTCCTGACTCAGGAGGGCAATGCGCGCTCTTCGAAACGGATTCACACTTTCATAAATGGACCCCGCATGGCGCTTTGTGGTATCCCATAAAGATGCTGCGAAAGCGCCTCGCACTTATCTTCCTTCCTGTGTTGTTCGCGTCGACCATTTTGCTGGCGCAGCAGGAACGCCAGATACCTCCACCGGACGATGGGCAGTTCGGAACGAAGTTTTTCACCCAGCTTCGAAGCATCTTCGGCACGTTCCGCGATTCCGACCTTCAGCGCGTATTTCAGCTGGCCGAACCGATTCAATGCAACGAACTGGTGTCCGGCAGAGGGGAATGGCGTCCGGTTGCGTTCTTCAATGACAATCGCAAGCTGGGCGACTGGTTCCGTGACAGTATCGAAGAAGTCCGCTCGGATATCTCCGTGTACATCTTCAAAGGGCCCTGCCGCGGTGACCACGGCCCCGTCCAGCTGACGACGAAATTTCCCGTGCAGGAAAGCATCGACGCTTTCGCCGACGGGAAGATTCCTATCGACCGGGTGGATGTGAATGTCAACGCGCCCGTCAGCGTGGTATTTGATCCGCGCAGCGGCGCCTACACTTTCGATTTGCCCTATCTGTTTCTGGTCAGCCACCAGGCCACCAGCGATCTATTCAGCCTGAATCCTGCGCATTTCGGAGACCGCTACGCGACCAATGTTACCGACATGTGGGACTGCAAAGCCGTTTCCTCGAAAGACATCACGTACCGTTTCATGATTTGCCGAACCTCGACTGCAGGCCGCGGGCCGGGTTCGAGACCCCCGTCTCGAACCCCATCCGATGGGTCCAGCGCCTATTTCATTCTTTCCGACGGATCGGAAGCGCATTCCAGCGTGACCCTGGATTTTGGCGATGGCGATCATCCCAGTGCCGCAGCCGTTCCCGTCGCGCCCCCGGAACCTCAGGGTGTGATCGGATGGCAGGCGCCGACATACAAATCGCAGATTGTGAATGTCGCCATGACCGAGTTCCGAATCCGGTTCAGCCCGGAGACATGGATGGATCGCATCGGTTCCAATCAGGTGGTGTCGAATCAGAGAATCGCGAGTCTTCAGACTGCGAAACCCGCCGATGGTGCGGACTACTGCATGTGGAGCCCCGGCGACCCGTCGATGCTCAACCGCCTGCTGTCGGACGAACCGGATATGGATGTTGCATTCTCGGTGCAGGGAGTCAACAAGGGCGGTGGGCAACCATCATCCTCGATCACCTTTTTGATGAAGACCCACACCGGCACTCGCCTCGGCACGCTGCAATGCTACTTTCCACGCACCGACACCGCAGACATCGTGGGATACGACCGATGGTCTTCTATCGTCGGCGGAACTCTCAAACTGGAAATCCGGCCACCGGACTCGCAAATCAACAAGAATTGAACGATAGGCGAGCCGATTGCCCCTCCTGGACAGGAGGGGTGGTTGCGCCGCAGGCGCAGACAGGGTGGTTGTTCAAACTCAAAAGACAAAATTTCTCGATCCAGAGCCACCACCCCGGCCGCTTCGCGTCCGCCCCTCCTGGCCAGGAGGGGCGATCGGCTCACGTGTATCTCCGAGAACTATTTCGGCTGTTTCGTGATTCGAAGATAGGGCTTGAGTGTCTTGAATCCAGGAAACTTCGTTTGCGCTTCTTCGTTTGAAACCGCGCCGGTGATGATGACGTCATCTCCATTCTTCCAGTTGGCCGGTGTGGCAACCTTGTGAGTCGCCGTGAGCTGAATGGAATCGACCACGCGCAGAATCTCATCAAAGTTGCGGCCTGTCGTCATCGGGTAAGTGATGATCAGTTTGATCTTCTTGTCGGGCCCAATGATGTAGACATTGCGCACCGTGAAATTGTCGGCTGCCGTTCGGCCGGAAGCGGCCCCGGCAGTTTCTGCGGGCAGCATATCGTAGAGCTTCGCCACATCCAGATTCGGATCGCCGATCATTGGATAATTCGGCGCCACGCCCTGGGTTTCTGCGATATCGACGGACCACTTCTTGTGATCGTCGACGGAGTCCACGCTCAGGCCAATGACCTTCAAATTGCGTTTGTCGAATTCGGATTTGAGTTTCGCGACGTAGCCGAGTTCCGTGGTGCACACGGGAGTGAAATCCTTTGGATGCGAGAACAACATGGCCCATTTGTCGCCAATCCATTCGTGGAATTTGATCGATCCTTCCGTTGTTTCCGCAGTGAAGTCGGGCGCAGTGGCGCCGAGTCGAAGTGGCATAAGATCCTCCTGTTAATGAGACAACTCGTAATTACACGCTTTTGTGCGCCGCTCGTCAATCGGCGCGGCGCGTAAATGTGAGGAAGTATTGCATCGCGGGCGTGATGATCAGCGAAAGCGCCATCGATATCAGGATTCCGCCGATGACGGCGATTGCCAGAGGCTGCAGCATCTGCGATCCCGCTCCGAGCGCGAGGGCCAGCGGCATCATGCCTGCCACTGCGGCCAGGGCCGTCATCACGATGGGGCGCAGACGGCGGCGGCCGGCCTGAATGATGGCCTCCTCCGGTGCAAACCCCACGGCGAGAAATTTCTGGTTGGCGTCGAGCAGTAGAATTCCGTTCTTGGCCACAATCCCTACCACCATGATCAGCCCCATGAATGAGGACACATTGAACGTCTTCTGCGTAATCAAGAGTGCAAGAAACACGCCGGACGTGGAAAGTACGGCCGACGAAAGAATGGCCAGCGGCGCAACGTACGACCGGAACTCAAACAGCAGCACCAGGAAAATCAGGACAATCGCGAGCACGAAAACTGTTGCCAGATCACGAAACGATTTCTGCTGCTCCTTGTACGTTCCGCCGTACTCGACTCGGATTGCCGCCGGCAGCTTCAGATCCCGGACGGCTTTTTGCACGGCCGCGACACCCGTACCCATATCCACGCCTTCCAGACGCGCGGTCACTGCCACCTGACGCTGGAGGTTTTCGCGTATGACTTCAGTCTGTCCCGGTAACTCATCAACCGTTGCAACCGAGCCCAGTGTGGCTGTGCCGCCACCGGAACTCACCAGCGGCGTTTCTTTCAACGCATCGAGCGACGCGCGCGTTGTCGCCGGGAAACGCACGCGCAGCGGATAGGGGCGATCGTTGACGATGATTGGTGCACTGGCGGGCTCCCCGTCGATCATCGCGGAAGCCACCACGCCGAGTTCGTCGACACCGAAACCGGCACGGGCGGATGCGGAGGGATTCACATTGAACTGAACGGCAGGTCCGCTGGTCGAGTTTTCAATGCCGTCCGCAATATCCACCACGGGAGATTTATCACGGATCTTTACCATACTGAGCGCGTCGGCGACCATAGGCGCCGTCGCTCGCAGCAGATCGGCGTCCTGCGAGAAAAGTTTAACGACCACCGGCTCCGGCGCGCCCGTCAGGTCGCCGATCATATCCTGCAATACCTGGATAAATTCCGCATCGAGGACGGGCTCTGCCGTCGCTATTTTTCCCCGCGCTTCGGCGATGATTTCGTCGACGCCACGGGACCGCTTTTCCTTGAGCTTTACCGCGATGTCGCCCGTGTTCGGTTCCGTCACGGCCGCTAGTCCCAGCTGAAGACCGGTGCGGCGCGACGTGCTTTCCACCTCAGGCACAGCGCGGAGGATTCGCTCCACGTGAGTGAGCACACGATTGGTTTCATCCAGCGAACTTCCCGGCGGCATGACGTAGTCCAGAATGAATCCGCCCTCGTCGATGGCAGGGAGCAGGTCCGTGCCGATACCGCGATAGCAGGGCGCACAATATTTTTCCACGGACGCAGCCATTTTTTCCGGAATCAAAGCGCCCAGCCCGCCGTAACACACGTAAGAGACCACAATCAAAAACGCGCAGAGCAGTACAAGCAGAACAGGATGCCTCAAAGACCGGCGCATCAAGCGTTCATAGAAGCGAAGAATGCGTCCGAACAAACCCACATTCAACGACGCTTCCTCCGCCGCCATCATGCGCCGCATCTTTTCGGTGGGCGATTCGTCTTTGTATTCGTGCGCTACTTCAATTTTTCCGCGGCGGATCAATTGGCTGCCGAGATTGCTGGTCCAAACCAACGCCAGCACCAGCGACGTCAGCAATGCCACACTCATCGCGATCGCGAGTGAACTGAAGAAAGTGCCGACGACACCGGTGATCATCACGAGCGGGAGAAACACGACAATCGGCGTCAGAGTCGAACCGATCAGGGGAACAGTCAGCTCTTTGAGTGCACTGGCCGTCGCTTCAAGCGGGCCTTCGCCGCCGTCGCGATGCAGCACAATGTTTTCTACGACGACAATCTTGTCGTCGATGACGAGCCCCACTGCAGCAGCGAGTCCTCCGAGAGTCATCAGATTAAAACTCTGGCCGATCAGCTTCATCACGATGAACGTCACCACCATCGTGACGGGAACGACGAGGCCGGTCATGAGCGCCGTACCCCAGTCGCGCAGAAACAGCCAGATTATGAATCCCGATAGAAAGAGCCCAATAATGATCGCGTCGCGAACGCTGTTGATGGATTCCTTGACGATATTGGACTGATCGTAGAACGGCCGCATATCCACGCCAGCGGGCAGTGTTGGACGAATGCTCTCCATCTCGGCGCGGACTTCGTTGGCTACATCGACCGTATTGCTATCAGGCTGACGATTGATGCTCAGCAGGACGGCCGGTTTTCCGTTCGCGCTGACCACCGTGAATGCAGGCGCCGTGGACCGCGCGACCGTCCCGATATCCTGGATTCGAACCGGCGCATTATTCACATTCTTGACGACAATGTTCCCAATCTCTTCGGTGTTGTGCGCCTGTCCGGAGATGAGCCCCAGAAAGAGCTGGTGATTTCGGGTCATCAGACCCGGGGAATCGATCACGTTGGTGCGATTGACAGCTCCGAGAATTTCGGAGACCCCGGTCTTTGCGCGAACCATGAGAGCGGGATCGACGGTGATGTGAAACTCCGGTTCCTGTCCGCCCTGAACCAGAACGCTGGCGACTCCCGGACAATTTCGGTTGAGCCTCGGCTTGATTTCATACGTCGCAAATTCCCAGAGTTCGGTTTGCGGAACCTTATCCGAGGTGAGGCTGTAACCGATGATGGGAAAACTCGCAAAATCCATCCGGTGTGTCTGAATCTGCGCGGTGGCCGGAAGACTGCTCTGAACACGTGAAACCGCGGCATCGACCTGCTGAAGGGTTTCCAGCATGTTCACACCCCAGTTGAACGATAGAGTGACGTCTGCCGAACCACGGCTGGTAATCGAACGAACATCCTCCAGCCCAGGCACGCTATTGACGGCCTGTTCGATGGGCCGGGTGATGGTCACTTCCATCTGCTCGATCGGCATCACGCCGTTGTCGACGCCGACAATGATGCGAGGGAAATTCGTCGTGGGAAAGACAGCCACCGGGATTCCGAGCGCGGCATAGACGCCGACGATTCCAAGAATCAGGATCAGGAAGACGATGAACTTCGAGTGGCGCGCAAACCAGTAATTTTCGGGGTTCTCGGAAGAATGTTGCATGGCGGCGGAGTACTACTCTTCTTCTTTCGGGATTTGGATGTGCACTTTGGTCTTGTCGAGAACTTCCGGATCCAGTTTCTCAAGTTCGAAGGCGCCGGCAGTCACCACACGCTCGCCGTTCTGAAGTCCATCGACAACCTCGACGTTGGCGCCATCGCGAATGCCAAGGGTGACAGGCTTCGAGTGAGGCTTGTTCTCAGCATCCACCACGATGACGGACGTATTTCCATTGGAAGCTGTTAGCACTGCGACCGCGGGAATCACCAGAGCCTTGGGGTTTGATTTCACGATCGCTTCAACGCGCAACGTCATTCCGGGTTTCAACAGGCCATTGGGATTTCCAGACTCGACCCAGACTTCCACGGTCGTGCTTCCGGTATCCACGGCAGGACTGATTTGTGTGATCGTGCCGGAGCCCGGCTTGGCGGTGGAGCCCGGCACGATGAGATTCGCCGGGAGACCGGGGTGCAGTACGCCGGCTTCCTGAGGCGAGACGTGGATGCGCGCGATGATGCGGGAAGTATCCATCACCATCATCAGTGGCACTCCGCTGACCGCGGCATCACCTACAAAAACTGGACGGTCCGTGACGATGCCTTCGATCGGGCTGATAATCCGGGCGTAGCCGAGACTCACATTCGCGGAATCGATCTTCGATTTGGCAGCATCACGGGCTGCTTCAGCCGCCTTGAGTTCCTGATCCTTGGCCGGTCCTCTGTAGTCCTGAACCTTCGCTTCGGCCGCCTTCTGCTGGTTCTTCGCCTGTTCGAGACTGAACGCGGCATCTTTGACGTCCTTGTCAGCGATAGCTCCCTGCTTGAACAGATCCTGACGGTGATCGTAAATACGTTGTTGATCCGCGACAGCTGACTTGGCGCCGTCGATTTCGATCTGGACCTTATTCAGTTCGTGCGGAACGCCGGCATTCACCGCTTGAACGGCAATGTCTGCCTGCGCCCAAGCCGCCTTGGCTTCGTTGACAGCGGCAACCAGATCCTGGCTTTCCAGCTCCGCGAGCAATTGTCCCGGACGCACACGGTCGCCGCGTTCGACGTAGAGTTTTCGGATTGGGGCGGAGATTTTCGAAGAGATCGGTGACTGGTTGACCGGATAAACAATCGCGTCGGCCGCAATTTTCTGGCTGATCGCCGTTGCCAGCACCGGTGCGACGTCGACGGTGACCTCCGGTTGCGCTTCAGCTTCGGGCGCTTTCGTCCCGCAACCGGAGAGAACCAGCAACGCCAGCGGGCCAGCCAATTTCACAATCTTCCGTGACATCACTTCAAAAACTCCCTGTCATGGTCTGCAGCGCGGCGATCGCAATTCGGTATCGAGTCTGCGCGTCCGCATAATCGTTGCGCGCCTTTACCACAGCATTCTGCGCGTCCAGCACTTCGGAGAGCGGAGCAACACCGCCTCGATATCGGGTATTGGATAAATTCAGGAGATCGGTTGCCGCAGCCATTGCCAGCCTGGCGCGATTGACAGCCGCTCGCGCTCCAACCGCATCATCGTAGAAAAGCCGGAGGTTTAATGCAATCTCCCGCTGTGCCTTGCTGACCTGGGTTTGGACCTGCTGTTCGCGGAGTTGAGCCTGACGCACTTTGCTCCTTTGATTGCCCCAGTCGAAAATCGGAATGGTCAGATTTGCCGTCACGGCATAACCGAGATTCGGAAGCTTGCCCGCTTCGGGCAGCGCAGCCACGGTGCTGTGCAGCGCAAAGGCATTGGCCTCGATTCCATAATTCAGATCGAGCGACAACGAGGGAAGACGTGCGTTTCGAGCGGCGCGAGTATCCAGACTGGCCTGGCGCACGGCCTGGAGAGCCGCGCGTATTTCGGGATTCTCGTGTTCCGCCAGCTTTTGCACGTCGTCGAATACTGGCAACGTCGGAGCGGACTCCAGATCGTCGACGACCGTGAAATTCTCATTCAGACCGGGAAACATCAGCACCGCAAGACTCAGCCGCGTCGTCTCCATCGCCAGGGTTGCATCATCCAACAACTGCTGCTGATCTTCGGACTGAAGCTCAGCCTTCAGGACATCGTACTGAGCGACTTCGCCGAGAGTTTTTTGCTGCACCGTCGTTTGGAGAAAACGGTCCGCTTCCTGCGCGGCCAATTGAGCCGTGGCGTATTTGCGCTGAGCCGTCACCAGCGCGTAGTAGTTCTTCGTTACCGTGACGGCAAGACCGCGTTGCGCAATCTCAACCCTGGCCTTCGCAAGAACCTCGGAAGCTTCGGCGCGTTGCGTTCCGGTCTTCAATATCGTGTTGGCGGTCAGGTCTTCGTGTACGACCGCCCAGTCCCGGAAGAGGTGGACACCGTCGTTGGAAACATACCGGCCGCTGGGGTTGACACCGTTGCCCTGGGTGCCGAGATATTGCGTGGTGTGATTGACCGATGGCAGAAGCGATGACTTCGCCTGTAGCCGGTCTTCTCCGGCGGATTTGAGGTCAAGGATCGCGGTCTGCACATCGACGTCCAGCTTACGGGCCCGCTCGAGTGCGTCCTGCAGAGTGATCACAACGGGTGCTGCCGATGTCCCCTGGGACTGAACCAAGGGAAGGCGCTGACTATTGCTGGATTGAGCGGCGGCCCATGGGGCCGCCGCGAGAACACTGACAAAGACAACTAAGAAACTTTTCATGTGTTACTTGCTGAATACCAGAACCTTGAACGAATCCGGCGCGGAACCGCGGCCGCCGCCCGCAGCGGGATCAACGGCCGAGAAATAGAGGTTGTGGGTCTTTTCGTCCAACGTCATCGTACGGGAGCGTGCCTGAGTCGGCAGGTTTTCCACGACTTCGTATTTTCCGCCGTTCAATTGAACGATCGTTACTGTGCCATCGCCTCCATTGGAACTGAAGGCTAATCCGGTTCCCGGATCGAATGCGGCGGCGTCCGGCGAAGCACCGATTGGCACCGTGGTGACAACCTTGCCGGTATCGGGATCCGAGATCACCATCATGCGGTTGGCGCAAACCGAAAACAGCTTTCGGGCTTTTGCGTCGATGGCCAGACCCGTTGGACCCATACACGGCGCGATCGAATACTCTTTGGTCACCGTGCCTTTGGCCGCATCGATGACGGCGATCATCGCAGAACTCTCGACGTTGTTATAGACGATGCCCTTTCCGTCATGGACTGCGAACTCCGGGTTGCCGCTGAGAGCAGCCGTGGCGACGACAGTAGAGGTCTTCGTGTCGATAAATGAGATGTTATTCGAACTGGCATTGAAGGCCAGAACCCGTGACGAGACCGGTTCGAACAGGATGGCGTCCGGTTTGTTTCCGACTTTAATGGGCATGCCGATGGGTTGCATCGTTTTCAAGTCAAAGACGGTGACGTCATTCGTGGTGCCGTCGCTGACGAACCCTTTGTTGAGCGAAGGCGCAACGGCAATGCCGTGGACGCCCGACGTGTTGGGTACTTCACCGACTTTCTTTCCGGCGTCGATATCAATAACCTCAACTTTGGTCGAATGGGAAACATAAAGGCGCCGCGCCGCCACATCCACGCTCAGGTAGTCCCACTGCCCGAGGCCACCGATCTTGATTTCGTTGGTCTTGTGATATCCGGTTGATGCCGCCATCGCGAGACTGGATATTAGAATAATGAGCCCAAACACTTTTTTCATTGGAGATTCCTCGGCTTGCTGATTATTGGAACGCAGGTACGGTACCACCGCACCTGCGTTGTGCTGTTACTGTTTGATGACGATAAACCACGAAGCGATGATCGGGGCCTGGGCGCCGCGTCCACCACCACGTCCTCCCGGCGCCGCCGGTGGCGCGCCAGCAGCGGGTGGTGCGGGTGGCGTTGCCGGTGCGGCAGCAGCGCCGCGCTCCGGTTGGAACAGGTATACGTTGTGCGATACCGGATCCGCCGCGATCGTCTTTGCGCCGGCGAAGGTAGCGACTGTGTCGACCACCGTGTACTTGTCGGGCGAATCCTGATGGACGACGGTGACGTTGCCTTCGCCGCCATTCGGAATGTAAATCAATTTCTTCGACGGATCCCATCCCAGGGCATCCACACGCGTGCCGTTCTTGATCGACGCCACGACCTTGCCCGTATTGGGATCGACAACGACGGATGTGCCGATACAACCTGAGAATATGCGGTCCGAGGCTTTGTCATACGCGATGCCCGTCGGGCCTGTGCACGGCGCGAGCGGCCATGAGGCGGTCGCTTTCCATGTCTTGACGTCAATCACCTGGATCGTGTTCTTGCCCTCGTTGTTAACGAAGATGTGTCCCTTGCCATCGGCGGCGGCGCCTTCGGGCGCATTATCTTCAAGCTCCGCGGTGCCGACAATATCGCCCGTCACCGGATTGAGCGCGACCAGCGTGCCGACCGGACGGCTGTGGTTCGTGAGGATGATCTTATCGTCGGGCTCATCGTACATGATGCCGTCGAGACCACCAACCATCACTGGAATTTGCCTGATGACGGCAAACGTCTTCAAATCGAACATGGTTACAGTGGAGTCCCCGCCGTTCGTCGTGAAACCGTGACCCGCCTTGGTGGCGATACCGGCGCCATGCACGCCCGGCGTGTTCGGAATATCGAAGAGAACCTTGCCTGTGGCGCCTTCGACCACCATCATGTGAGTCTGGCGCGAGACAAACACGTGCCCCGTGGCGGATTCGACGGCAACGTAGTCTGTGGTACCGTCGCCCTTGATATCGAATTTATCGACCTTGAATGTCTGCGCGTGCCCGATGCCGGGCGCGGCGATGACAGTTGCGAACAAAACAACAAACACTGCAGTTAGTCGTCTGGTCATAACAGCCTCCCGTGTAATTCCTAGAAGTTTTTGAGAATCCGCACACAATCAGAATCGGATTCCCACAATATTGCAAGCTTTCGCTCGATTAATATTTGTTTATACTTTCCGCCGTTTCAAAGCGGCTTCATCTGAGTTTCATCTTCATGTGGTGAAGTGGCATCGATGGAATTCCGTGCACACGTAAAACCAAGTCTTCCCGGGGACCAATAAACATTTATGCATAGGACGAATATCGCTCGTGTTCTGGCTCTTGCCGCGGCCCTGGTCTTTCAGGCGGAACCCTTGTTGAGGGCTCAAAACAACACTGGAACGATTCAGGGAGTTGTTTTGGATCCATCTGGAGCGGTGGTCCCTCGATCGGCTGTCAGCGTTTCTCTTGCAACCGGTGCGTCAGGAACGACAATTCGAAGCACTACTGCCGACGGCCAGGGACGATACACACTCACCGGACTTGCACCCGGAACCTACGTGGTGCATGCAACTGCGGCGGGATTCGCAGCATTCGACAGCCCGGGAATCATTGTCACCGCCGGAGGCACCGCAGTCCTTAACCTCGCATTGTCCCTCATACAGCAGAACCAGGAGGTGACCGTGCAGACTCGTGCGGAAGCGATTCTCAGTGTCGATCCAACAAGCAACGCCGGAGCCCTGGTGTTGGGGAAGGAAGAAATAAAGGCGCTGCCTGATGATCGAGCCGACCTGGCGGCCGACCTTCTCGCGCTGGCGGGTCCTGCCGCTGGTCCCAACGGTGGCCAGATTTACGTTGATGGATTCACGGGAGGCAGATTGCCGCCGAAGCAATCCATTCGCGAGATCCGCATCAACCAGAGTCCGTTTGCCGCGCAATCCGACCGGCCCGGCCAGGGCCGCGTGGAAATATTCACGAAACCCGGAACCGGTGAATTTCACGGAATGTTGCTGTTCCAATTCAGCGACGCCGCGCTCAATTCGCGAAACACGTTTGTCTCCGTCAAGCCGCCCTACCAGCGCCGGCAGCTCGAGGGCGAGTTCAGTGGGCCAATCAACAAGAAGACGTCTTTTACTTCCGATTTTGAGCGGGTCTCCTCGCGAGAAGATGCGTTCATCAATGCCGTCATCCTGGACAGCAACTTGAACGCCCAGCCGTTCCAGCAGGCGGTGGTCTCCCCGCAAACCGGCATCGAGAGCAATTTCAGAATCGATCGGCAACTCTCGCCCAACCATACGCTGGTAATGCGCTATACGTATGCTCGCGACACCAGCAGGAACCAGGGGATCGGCGGATTCTCTCTGGCTCAACGCGCCTACAACTCCGTGGATACCGAGAATACGTTACAGGTGACGGAGACTTCCGTATTGGGCGCGCGTACCGTCAACGAAATCCGTTTTCGATTTCGACACCAGCAAAGCAATCAGAACGGCGGTGTCGCAGGTCCTACGGTCACCGTGCTCGATTCGTTCAGCGGTGGAGGCTCACCCGCAGGCCAGTCCTTCAATCATCAAAATCGGTTTGAACTTCAGAATTTCACAACCCGCGTGATGGGTCCACACACGGTGCGGTGGGGTGGAGTGCTGCGGGGGATTGTCCTCGATGACCAGAACATGCAGAACTATCCCGGCACATTCATCTTTACATCGCTCGATAGTTACCGGACGACGCTGCTGGGCCAGCAGAACGGACTCACTGCGGCGCAGATTCGGGCTGCGGGAGGCGGTGCAAGCCAGTTCACGTTGTCGGCAGGCAATCCCCTCGCCAGTCTGAATCAGTTTGATTACGGTCTGTTTCTACAAGACGACTGGAAAGCGAAACCGAACCTTACATTCAGCGGCGGCCTTCGTTACGAAACCCAGACCAATGCTCACGATTGGACGAATCTGGGTCCGCGACTTGGATTCGCCTGGGCTGTTGGACCTGCAGGCAAAGGGAACACGCCAAAAAACGTAATCCGCGGGGGAGGCGGAATCTTTTACGACCGTTTATCGGAATCCTTGACGCTCACGGCGCTGCGTCAGGACGGCATCCGGCAGCAGCAATTCTTGATTCCAAGTCCTGATTTCTATCCCGTGGTTCCATCCGCTGCATCATTGGTCAACGGCCAGCAGCCGCAGAATATCCGCAAGACCGATGCAAACTGGCGGGCTCCGATGTCCATTCAAATGGCGATTGGGTTTGAACGGCAAGTTGCCAATGGCATCACCGTCGCCACCAACTACATCCACACGGCAGGGAGCCACTCTCTGCGCTCCCGCAACATCAATGCGCCGCTGCCAGGAAGTGGCGTGTATCCATTTGGCACTACAAATAATCTGTACCTCTACGAAACCAGTGGGAGGTTCCGGCAGAATCAGCTGGTGACCAACTTCAATATGCGTGCCAGAGCCGGTTTCACTTTTACCGGCTCCTACACTTTCGGGCACGCCAACAGCGACACGGACGGCGCAGGTACGTTTCCGGCGGATCCCTACAACATGGCCACCGAATATGGACGCGCCGGCTTCGATGTGCGGCATCGTGTCCAGGTTAATGGATCATGGACCAGCAAGTTTGGCCTTCAACTGAGCCCCTTTCTCACGATGACCACCGGACGGCCCTATAACTTGACAACGGGAACCGATTCCAACGGCGATGGGCTTTTCACCGATCGTCCGACATTCGCCACGGACCTTTCGAGTCCAAGTGTGGTGCAAACTCCCTACGGTGCGGTGGATCGATCGCCACTTCCCGGCCAAACCATCATTCCGCGCAACCTGGGCCGCAGCCCTTCGTCCTTCAGCCTGAATCTTCGCATGAGCAAGACGATCATTATCCGCGAGGCGAAGGACTCCGACCCATTGCAGTTCGTGATGTCGGTCAACGCGAGAAACGTGTTAAACCATCCGAACTTTGCCGCACCGAATGGTAATTTAAGTTCACCGCTGTTCGGACAATCCACATCACTGGCAGGAGGCGGCAATTCCTCGGGCAATCGCCGCCTGGATTTGCAGGTCCGTGTCGAGTTTTAAAGAAGGTAGGAGACCGATGATGAATACCGTCCGGTTGTTACGAATACTGTTGCTCGTCGAAGTCATCATCACCAGTGTCCCGCAATCGGCGGGCGCGCAAGCTGCCAACCCCGCAGCGTCTCCAGTACAGTCGATCGTGGGGGCTGTGACGAAGATCGACGCTGAAACCCGCACGATCACCCTGAAAACCGATCAGAACCAGGAATTCGCCGTTTCCATTCAACCCGCCGCCACCTATCAGCGAGTGGCTCCCGGCGAGACAGATTTGCGCAATGCCGTCACCGTTTCGTTCACTGCAATTGCCATCGGAGATCGAGTGCTCGCGCGAGGCCCCGTTGCGAGCAACAACGTTTCCGCAACTTCGGTGGTCGTCATGTCTCAAACAGATCTGACAAGCCGACAAATTGCAGAGAAGGCGGATTGGGACAAGCGCGGTATCAGCGGTGTGGTGACGGCCATCGAATCTAATTCCGTCACGGTAAACACATCTGGGCCGGCTGGCGTTAGCTCGATTGTCATTGGACTCGCCCAGGGAGCCGTGGTGCGCCGTTACGCCCCGGATTCGGTGAATTTTTCCGAAGCAAGGCTTTCTAAACTGGAAGAGATCAAAATAGGAGATCAGGTTCGCGCTCGCGGCGACAAAATCGAAAACGGTTCCAGAATTAATGCTATCGAAGTCGTTGCTGGCACCTTCAAGACCATCGCTGGCCTTGTCCTCTCGGTCGACGCTGCAAAAAATGAAGTCCGCATCCGGGATCTGGACGCGAAAACGCCCGTGGTCGTCAAAATAAACATCGACTCAAAGGTTCAGAAGATCGTTCCTCAGGTTGCCCAATCGATTGCCGCCCGTCTTCGCCCGGAAGCCGCAGGTACCCGCGGTGGCAGAGGTGGCGCTGGGAATGGCGGGGATATCCAACAGTTGCTTGAAGCCAGTCCGGCGATGAAATTGGCGGACCTGAAAAACGGCGATGCCGTCGTGATATCCAGCTCGGTCGGCTCGACCACAGGCACCATCACCGCCATTCGCTTTATCGCCGGTGTCGAACCGATTCTCACCAAGCCCGGAACCAAAGAGATGTCCATTGGCGCGTGGACTCTCGATGTTGGCGGTGGTGGCGGCGGCGGCGGTGGCCAGTAGTTCAGAAGCGCTCAATCCAGTCGCTAGAAATTGAATCGCATTGAGAACTGCAGTCTGCGCGGGGGCTGAGCACTCACAGCATGGCCGAAGAACGGCGAACTCTGATTGCCAACGTAGCTGGAATAATTGAGATGGTTTAAAACGTTAAAGGCGTCGAGTGAAACGGTAACCGTCGGCGTGACATCGTTCTTTGCACGGGCAACTTTGAAATCACGCGACCAGCGGAGGTCGTAGTCGGCGTATCCAGGCCCTTGCAACGTGTTTCGTCCGATACCCGCAGGGCGAGCGCTCGCGACACCCGTATGATAATCATCGTGCCCGGTGGTGAGCGTGTAAGGCCGGCCGGTATTCAAAGAAACACTGACTCCCAGGTTGAACAACTTCCCAGGCCTGATGGTGCCCAGCAGATTGAATCGATGGCGCTGATCGGCATCGGCCCTTCCCCACTCACCGGACAAGTCGTAGTTGTTTGCGGGAAATGAAGCGATGCCGTTGGTGTTGTTGTCGGATCGGCTCAGGGTGTATTGCACCAGACCGGAAAAGAAACGGGTAACGTTTCCGCGCAGGGCAACATCAAGCGAATGACTTTCGAGCCTGCCCGAGGATTCGATCTGCCGGACAACTCCAAAGTTCGGATCCGGACGCCCCGAAAACAATGGAGGCAGCGGTGCATTCAGATCTCGCGAACGAAACAAACCGACCCCGTCACTGCCGGTATATGTGGTGGTCAGGGTCGTCGATTTCCATAATTGACGTTCGATTCCGATACTGAACTGGAGCAGGTAAGGAATCCGAACATCCGGTGCGAGCCTCACTGAGCTGCCTGGCGCACTCTGGAATGGAAGTCCGTTGAAGGGATTCGGGTATCCCGGATCAGTGACGACATACTGCAACAGACGTTGCCCGTCGTAACGGAGCAGGTCGAATATGGGCTGCGCCCCGGTACGGTCATAGAAGATTCCAACGCCCCCTCGGACGACGGTGTTGGAATGGTGAACCGGAGAATAGGCGAAGGCGATCCGCGGAGAAATATTGTTGCTGTCATGGAAGTAATTCTGCCAGTCGTACCGCGCCGACACAGAAACGGTTAGATTCCGCCGCACACGAATATCGTCGAGGATGAATCCCGCGAGCACTTTTTCCCAGAAAATCACCTTGCCCTGACCGGCCTGCTGAACAAATGAGAAAGGATGATTCAAAAGAAAGTCGTCCAGACTCGAAAACGAGAACGTCCCCTGAAAATTCGTCTGATCGACCAGGCCACGGCGGCTGATGTCGGGAACATCGATCCCCATTCTCAGGGTCTGCCTTCCGTGCGTCCATGAAGCCGCATCGTGAAAGGACGTGTGGTATTCCGTCTGCAGGCGATCCGCCTGGGCTCCTCCGGCGGTAAACGCATCCTGGACGATGATCCGGGGTGCGACCTGCACGCTTCGGATGGATTGGTACTCCTTGCCAAAGAGAATCCGAAATTCGTTCACAAGAGTCGATGTGAACGTCGTCGTATCCGTAAACGTGATGGTGTCTTCGCGATTGCGAAAATTGCTCGCTGTTTCCGGCAAAGCGAAGCCGCCAACTCCCTGGTTCTTCCGATACTGGTCGAGGGATTCAAACTTGATACTCGCGGTATTCTTTTTGCCGAACTGATGTGCGATGCGAGCCGAAAGATCGACCTCTCTCTGCGGCTGAGGAATATTCGCGTGGATCACTCCCGAAGGTCCGTCGGCAAACACGATGGCCTGGGAATCGTCCGATTGATACGTTCCCGTGAAGAGAAATGACGACGTCTTTCCGCTACCTAACGGACCGGTCAGGCTGCTTTCAAAGATGCGCCGTTGCTCCTGTGGTTTCGTGCCCGCAAATGGCTCACGCGCATTGGCGCGATTGTCTCGAAAGACGTAATTCAAAGTGCCGTGATACGCCGAGGAACTGGCCTTGGTGATGATTTCAATCCGGCCTCTTCCCGGCCGCAGGAATTCCGGAGAGTAGGGGTTCTGATTGATCTTCACTTCCTGTATCGCCGAAATGGGCAGGTTCACGCTGTTGACCTGCAAGCCGTCCACGATCAACGTCGGTCCTCCGGTTCCTGCAGCCCCTGCGTCCAGGAATCGAGAGATCGTCGCGATATAGTTCTGATCGAATATCGGAAGGTTGTCCAATGCGGTGCGATCCAGCGAGACGACATCCAGATTGTTTTCAGTTTGCGTACTCACGCGCGCGGCATCCTCGGCAACCGTGATCTCTTCTTGTCGCGGCGCGATCTTCAATTTGAGTTCGAGTTTTTTGAAGGGCCGACTGTCGACGACAACGCGAATGCTTTCAGGTTTGAAGCCCTGCTGCTCAACTAAAACGTCGTAATTCCCCGGGCTCACGTTGTCGAATGAAAAGAATCCACTCGAATTGGTCTGGGCAGACCTCGACTCCGTCGCCTTCCTGAGAGTCACTAACGCGTTCGCAATGGAACCGCCCGATTGATCCTGAACAACACCGGACACCTGCCCCGATTGCCCCAGAACCTGCATGGGAACCATGAAAATCAACCAACTGATCGCTACAAACATTGTTAATAAGCGTGTCACAATTTTTTGAAACTTCCCCAAAAGGAATACCGAATAGCTTCCCACATCGGCCGCCGCCCCTTACTTCAACGCTATTCTCAGATTCCGATGAATTTCGTTACTTTCCTGTAGATTCTCCAGCCTTCCGCAAGAACGAATCTCTGGTTTCGAAAACTACAAATCGTTTGCTGGCAAAACGACAGACTCTTTCTCGGTAATCAGGCGGACCTCAAATGTCGTTCCCTTTCCTACCTCGCTGCGCACTTCGATCGAACCACCCTGCGACCGGACGATTTCCTGAGCGATCGCGAGTCCCAACCCCGCACTACCATCCGTTCGCGACTTTTCAACACGATAGAATCGATCGAAAACGTACGGAAGATCGGCTTGAGGAATTCCGATTCCAGTGTCCCGCACCACGACGATCGCAGCATTGTCCCGTAGTTTGGCTGACACCGAAATCCCACCGCGTGGAGTGTACTTCACCGCATTCTCCAGAAGATTTACGAACAGCCGGATGAGGTCATCGTTGTCGCCCCGCACCAGCAAGTCCAACGGGACGTCGCAATTCAGCGTGATGCCCTTCGAATCTGCCAGCGGCCGTAGCGAATCCGTAACATCCCGAAGAAGAGTCGAGAGGTCCGTGATCTCAAACGCGTCGGGCTTTGGGTTGCTGCTTTGCGCCAGCCTCAGCAGGTTCTCTGTTAGTGTCCGAAGCCGTTCGGACTCTTTTGCGAGATCCGAAAGTGCTGCGTCATATTCTTCCGGAGTGCGCCGCTTCGTTCGCACGGAATCCAAAATCGCCAGCATTGCAGCCAACGGAGTGCGAAGTTCATGCGATGCATCCGCCGTGAATTGCCGTTCGCGAAGGAACGATTCATGAAGACGTCCCAGCATCGCATCGAAAGTTGCGGCAAGCCGGCCCACTTCATCGTCTGTACTGGACGGGTTGAGCCGCGCACTGAGGTCTTCCGCCGAAATGCGCCGGGCTGTCTGAGTGATTTCATCGATCGGGGAGAGTGCCCGTCCTGCGAGAAAATGACCACCAAGGCCCGCGAGCAGCGCCAGAAGTGGAACTCCAATCAGCAGCGTTATCAACAACTGATGCAGCGTGTCATTCACGTCTTCAAACGATTGCACAACCTGGATGTACCCAACACGATGGCCGTTGTCTTCCACCGGAAGGATATAGGCCCTGACAAGTTCATTTCTATTGGAACTCGTGAACGAAGAAAACTCCGGTGCATTCGGAATGGCCTGCGGCGAGGGAAAAGCGAAGGGTGGTCCAGCCTGGAGCAGAGTCCGGCCTTCCGGCGTCACGATCCGGATTGCGACTTCATTGTCGAGCAATGCGGCCCGCCGCTTCTCGAAACCTTCGGGTGGACTGATCCCTCCGTCTTCAATCTCCAGGGTCGCCGCTACCTGTGCAGCGCTGAATGCCAGGGTGTCGTCAAGTGCCTCCAACAGGTTGTGGGCCATGCTTTCGTAAATATAGGCGCCAAATATTGCCAGAGCGGCAAACAATAGTCCGGCCGTCCAGAAAACGATTTGCGCACGCAATGTTCTAGGCCGGATCATCGATACTTTCTGTGGAAATCCGATAGCCCGCGCCGCGAACCGTGTGAATGAGTTTTGTCTCGAACGGATCGTCGATGCTGCGGCGGAGACTGCGGATGTAGACGTCCACAATATTGGATTGAATGTCGGCGTCGTAGTTCCATACGTGTTCGGCAATCTGAGCGCGGGAAAGCACACGATCCGACTCGCGCAGCATACATTCCAGAACGGCAAACGCTTTAGCAGTCAGCTTGATGGCTTTGCCTCCCCGCGTCACTCGCCGCGTTCGCGTGTCCACTCGCAGGTCCGCAAGTTGTATGACCGGACTTTTGGGAGCGTCCGCCGCACGCCGGGTGAGCGCACGCAGGCGCGCGAGAAGTTCCTTCAGCGCAAAAGGTTTGGCGAGGTAGTCATCGGCCCCGGCATCGAGCCCGTTCACTCGATCGTCCAGGCCGTTGCGTGCCGTAAGCATGAGTACGGGAGTACGGCATCGGCGCTTTCTCAACTGACGACAGACTGCAATCCCGTCGATTTCGGGAAGCATGATGTCCAGCACAATGACGTCGAAGTTCACGGTTCGCGCCCAATCCAGTGCTTCTCGACCCGTGTAGGCTGAATCGACCGCATAGCCGTGCTCTTCCAGGCCGCGCTTAAGATAAGCCGCGATTCGAGGTTCATCTTCGACAATCAAAACGCGCATCGCTGAAGTGTAACCGCAAACTTAGGAAGGGACATGCCACGAGACTCCAAACAACTCGTGATGGATCCGGGACCTCAGTCGACGTCCGGGCCGTCTTCCACTTCCTTCTCATCATCGTCATCATCGGCTTCCTGCCGGACCACTTTGAAGTTCGCGTCGAGGCGCACGTCGACCTTATGGCCGTTGTCGAGCGTCACTTCGATCTCGTAGCCTTCTCTATCGTCACGGGCTTCAGAATCTGTGACCCGTCCTCCGTGTGTGTACGCAAGCGCAGCGGCACCGGCTTTGTCCACCCCGTTGGCCGGTGTCAATTGTTGTCGCCCACTAATACCTGCCGCAACGGCGATACCCGCAGCAACGACCAGCACAACAGCAACAGCCAGTGCTCCGGTTTTACGATTGAGTGTCATGATTCTCCTCCTGTTGGACTGCATCGATAGGCAGTAGACACCGTGAAGATGAAGATCCGATGAAATGGCATCTTAAGAATCACGACTTCATCTCAGCTTCATATTGGTGCAGTGAAGTAAGGTTGAAGGTAATCCGTCGATCACCCGAAAATGAAAGGGATAACAACATATGCCACACTTCAATCGCACAATTGCTGCATTCTGCTGCCTGGCGTTGGGCGCCCTGGCCTTACGGCCGCTTCCTGCCGAAGCAAAGGATTCAGCCAAAAACGAGAAACTGCTCGCAGCCGTTGAGCCATTCGAGGGACTCACCGAAACCGCTCTCTCGGGAGATGCCAAAAAAATCGATTCCGCTTTCAAGGCTGCCGAAAAAGATCGTGCTGCGACGCGGGCTCTCTTGCCTGCGGCCAATGCCACGGCGTACGACAAGCTCTTTACCGCGCTCGAAGCGGCCCAGACGAAACACGACAACATTGCGGTGTCGTTGCAGGCCGCGGAACTGTACAAACTGATTGTCTCGTCCCTGGACTCGACGGCACTGACGATACCGATGGAAGTCGGACTTCTGGACTATTCCGGAATGCGTACCAATGCGCTGCTGAAGACGATGCCTCAGGACTGGACTGCGATCGGCGCAACCGCCCAGGAAGCAAATTCCTGGTGGGCCAAAGTCAGTGGACGCGTCACCAATAAGAAACTCCAAACGGACATGACCAAAGCCCTGAATGGTCTGACTAACGCGGCTAAGTCCCATGATGCCGCGCTGAGCCGTTCATCTGCCAAGGAAGATCTGGATCTCGTGGACGAACTGGAAAGTTTTTTCACGAAGGCTGCAAAGAAGTAAGGCGATGCGACTGCGGCACTGCGATTCAGAATAGTCGCGCGCAGCGCAACCGAACAGCTGTAGGCGCAGTCAAAAACCACGCCTACAGCTATTTGGTTGCGCTGGGCGCGACCACTCCAAATAATGCTGTGGTGACTTTTGGCGCCTCCATTCAATTTCTCCGGTTTTCGCCGTTGCACGATGCCTTCCGCGAATACCTGCGCCGATGGAAGCCCGTCCTCATCAACCTGATTTCCAGCGATGTATACACCATGGCTTCGGCCATCTCGACTTGCGCCGTCATTTCATATTTCCCATTCACGATATTGCTGACCAGCATCGTGCAGAATGTCTTTCACTTTAGAACCGGCGGCGACCTGATCGCGAAACTGATTGAAGCCTACATACCTTCCGTCAGCGATAAAGCGACGCCCGCGGCCATTGCATTGGATATTCAGGCGCACGCCGGAAGCGCCCACCTCGCGTTGATTTCCATCGTGATACTGCTGGTCAGTGCGATCGGTGTGTTCATCCCAATCGAGGTGACGCTGAACCGCATCTGGGAAGCGCCCAAGAACATGAGCTTCATCAAGAATCAGCTCGTCTCTTTTGGCGTGATTCTGATTTGCGCTGCGCTGTCGCTGGTGTCGTTTCTGATCGGTGGAGTAACCCTGTGGCTGATGCGCGGAGCCGCGGGCTTGTTTCACATCTCATCGGCAGACCGAGCGGAGTTCCTGCCCGCAAAGCTGGTGGGCTTTATCCTATCGTTCGCGCTGTTCTTTGTGGTTTTCAATCTGCTGCCCAACATCCGGATGCCATTGGACACCACCATCCGCGCTTCGGTATTCACCGGTGTGGTCTGGGAACTTGGAAAGTATGTGTTCATGTGGAGCGTCCGGAAACTGGATCTGAGCGCCATTTACGGACAGTACTTCTTCACTCCTGTGGTCGTGATCCTGTGGAGCTATGTCTCGGCGATGATCATGGTTCTCGGAGCGGAGCTCGCGCACCGCGAGCTCCTGTCGCTCCGATTATTTCGCCCGGCGTATGAGGAGTGGAAACTACTTCACACTGACGGCGGCGGACGGAGTTGACGCCGGATCCGAGGCTTTTTCAAACACCGGATGGCACCAGTGACGATATTTTCCCGATCGTCCGTGGACGATATCGCCAAAAAGCTTGCGCAGAGCAATCGTGCATTCTCCAAGCTGGCCGGTTCCCACCTTGCGGTGATCGACTCGCGTAATCGCGCTGATCTGTACCCCGGTTCCGGAGAAAAACATCTCATCCGCAAGGTACACTTCCGTGCGATCGATGGGCCGCTCCACAATCGTCCATCCCATTTCTTCGCGCATCAGCTGGATGATCGATCGACGCGTAATGCCTTCGAGCACGTTGTCGGTAATCGGCGGCGTGGCCCATTCTCCGTTTCGATACAGAAAGATGTTCGCCGCAGAGCCTTCCGATACGTGGCCGTCCCCATTGAGAACAATCACCTCGTCGAAGCCGGCCCGATTCGCATCGGTTTTCGCAAATGCCGAATTCACATAGGCGCCTGCGATTTTGCCGCGAGCCGGAATGATGTTGTCGTCCACGCGGCGCCATGAGGAAACCGTCACGTGCATGCCGTCTTCGTTGGTGCCGTATCGGCCGAATGGAATCGCCACGATGGACACCGCCGGGTGCACGTCGTGCAGACGCACTCCGATAATCTCATCGTCGAAGTACGCCAGGGGCCGGATGTAGCAGTCTTCCTTGTGGCCTTCCTTGCGCATCAGTTCGGTCAGGATTTTCGTGAAATCCTCCGCGGAGTATGGAAGCTCCATGCACATCAACTGAGCGGACTGAAGGAAGCGCTTGAAGTGGTCCATCGGACGGAAGATGAAAAGCTGTTTCTGTTCATCGTTCCAGTAGGCTCGAAGCCCCCCAAACACCGCGGTTCCGTAATTCAACGCGTGTGTAAGAATGCCGACCTTCGCCTCCGAATAAGGGACGATGCGGCCGCCAAAGAAAGCATATTGGGGTTTCACCTGAGCAGTCACCTGAATCACCTCGATGAAAAGTCTACCATAACGGCAACTGGCGCTGGCTTCAGGCGGGGACTCTGGATTCGGAACGTGAGCAGACAACCCAGTGCAGCGATCTCTGCCGCGACAAAAAACGGCAGATTCGGGCTGAGATAGCCAAACAATGCCGTCGATACCAGCGGCGCGATCAGACGCGAAACGCCGGCAAAAGTCTGGGCCGTGCCCAAAGCCGTTCCGTAGTCCGCAGCGTCAGTGGCTTTTGACAGAAGGGCCGTCGTTGCCGGAAACAGCAATGCCGTCCCGATTGGAATGAGGGGAATGATGACCGCCAACGCCCAGAGGTTTCGAGCGAAGGGGTAAGCGGCAAGCCCGACAATCAGAAACAGCGCACCGATCCGCATCGACCACAGCTCCTTGATGCGATCGACAATCGGGCCTAGCAGCGCGGACCGCATGACCACACTGAAAACATTCTGGTAAAAAAAGATCGATCCGATCGTCAGCACCGTGATGCCGAATTTGGCCGAAAGAAACAACGCCAGCACCGCCGACATGCAGGTTTGCCCGAACATGCCCACCGCATAAATCAAAGTGAGCCGCTGCGCGTCGCCACCCGGGTGGCGAATCACATGCCAGGCATTTCGCCACACCGGTTGCCTCTTGCGAATGGCTTGCCCGGGCTTAAGCGATTCCGGAAGCCACATGAAGGCAAACACCAGATTCACCACGCACAACGATGCGGCAAGCGCGCCCGGCGCCAGTTGACCGTAGGCCGCGGCCCATGAACCGAGCACCGGTCCCATCATGGTTCCGATATTGGTACCTGCCGACAACCAGCCCAGGGATCGTGTGCGAGAGTCGGGATGCACGGTATCGGCCACATAGGCCTGCGTCACTCCTGTCGTTCCGCCGCCGGCTCCCTGGATAACACGCGCAACAACGAGCATCCACATCGAGTGCGCAAATCCGAAAATCAGATAACCCGAACCCAGAGCGGCAAGCCCCACGAGCAATGCGGGCCTTCGGCCGTAGCGGTCGGAAACGCGGCCCCACAGCGGGGCGGAGATCAATTGGGCCACGTAGAACGACGCCATGATGATGCCGATCGACAGGGGAGAAATGTTCAATGCCTTCGCGTAAAGCGGCATGAGCGGGAAGATCATTGCCGAGCCGGTCAGATCCAGAGTCGCGACGGCGATGAGGATTGCCAGGCGCCGGAAGTCATCCCGCGCCTGGTTCGGATTGCTTGAACTGTCTGGTTCCATCATTCTCCTCCACCGCATTATACTTCGTCATTACCATGCCACTGGACGCGAGCATCCAACTCGGGATCCGTCATTTGCGTAAAATCGATCCCATCATGCGGAAGGTGATACGCAAAGCAGGTCCCTTCAAACTCAACCGGCGCAATGATCGGTTTCATGCGCTGGCGCTTGCCATCGTTTCGCAGCAGATTTCAGGCAAAGCCGCCCGCAGCGTGTGGACAAAACTCAAGACGATTGCGTCTCCCTTATCGCCGGAGAGAATCCTGGAACTCCCGATAGAAGAACTTCGAAAGGCCGGACTGTCGAGACAGAAGGCAAGTTACCTTCTCGATCTTGCCAACCATGTGTGCGACGGCAGGCTGCAGTTGAATCGAATTGGCCGGCGTTCGGATGAGGAAGTGATTGAGACGCTGGTCGCCGTTAAGGGAATCGGGCTCTGGACGGCGCAGATGTTTTTGATTTTCTCACTGGGCAGGTTGGATGTGCTTCCCCACGCGGATCTCGGATTGCGAACGGCGATGCAGAGGCTCTACGATCTCGACGAACTACCGGATCGCGAAACCTGCTACCGCATTGCAGAACCGTGGCGGCCATATGCCAGCATCGCGACGTGGTATTGCTGGCGAAGCCTGGAGTGACTCGATCCAAGGGAGCGCGAAGCGCATCCGAACAGCTGTAGGCGCGGTCTATGACCGCGCACGCTCTATCATGAGCAGGAACATTGAATTGAAGGGTTGTGGGCGGTCATTTCCTGGTGGCTGCACCCTGTCGGGCTTGCATTCGCTCCGCTCATTGACCGCCCCTACAGCTATTTGGTGGCCTTCGGCGACTTTCTTATTCCGCCCCTACTCTCCGGCCACATGCGCGACATGGTCCTGGTAGATGAACTCGTGTCCCAGCGAGGTGCCATCACGGAACCAGGCCTTCAGTTCGACTGGCCTATCGGCATCAGGGCGTACGAATTCGAATTCCTGGCGCTCGGCGAACTCGGGCTGTTGGGCAGCATTGGTAATGAGGCTGGTAATGAGCTTGCCGGTTTGCATATCCCACACCTGGACGACAGAATCGGTGGCCTGTCGGAACTCATAGGAGCCGGCAGGCAGGACAAACCCGGGAATGGCGATCGGATGATCGAATTTCGCAAGGGTCCCGTTGCTCAATCCCTGCGCGTCGACATAATGCGCACCGATGATCACCATCGCGGCCAGTACCAGAATCGCAAACAGACTCGTTCGTAAAATATTCATTGGTTTGATCCTCCCTTTGGACTTTTTCTGCTTCCAATGGGTTAGACAGAACGGGTCGGCGCGAAAATGTTAAGAAACGTAAAGAGCGGAAATGAAAAACGGCGCCGTCGCCGGCGCCATTCTTAAATGTGTATGCGGAACCCAAAACTGAAAAGCCGGGGAGTGCCAATCGTCCGCGGATTGGTCTGAACCACGAATTCCTTGTCGAACATATTCTGCAGATTGAAAAACACGTCGAGGTTCTCGCGCAACTGGCGCGACACCGTGAGATCCACCGTACCGAAACCGCCTAGTCGTCGGGTCAACGTGTTCAAGTCATCATCGTATTGCACGCTGGTGTAATGGTATTGCACCGCAACATCGGCAAGTTTGGTGTTCGTGTACTCCACTCCGAACGTGCCTCGATTCCGCGGCACCTGCGCCAGAACTCTTCCGACAATCGCGGGATTCTGTTCGAATTCCTTCACCTGACCGAGGTCGTAAAGGTAGGCGCTCGTGATCTTCCAGTCGGAAAACAAGCGGTACTCGACATCGCTTTGAATGCCCCAGATCTGCGTCCGGCCGACGTTCTGCCGCTGTTGCAAGTTCGGCGGCAAAATGGTTATGTTCGAAACGGCATGCGTGAAGCGGTCGTCGAAAACCGTCGTTCGCCATGTGAGGTTCCGGATCGGCTCCACATTGACGCCGCTTTCCCATCCAAACAATCGTTCCGGGCCGAGCTGATCGTTGGCCTGTGTCAGAACTGCACCGACCGAAAACTGGCGATACAGCTCGTTCAATGTCGGCGCGCGGAATCCCCAGCTGGTTCCGCCCCACACGGATACTCGGTCATTAACTTTGTACAACGCCGCGGCATGCGGGCTGCCAACGATGTTTTTCTTATCGGCATACGTGGCATTGATCGGCAGCGTGCCGTCGGTGAGGTTAAGATCGGTTTCCGTTCTGGCCGCCTGATAATTCTTCCAGCGATCCAGACGCGCACTTAATGTCAGACGCAGTTTAGGTGTGACGGCAATCATGTCCTGTACAAATCCGCCCACGAATTGTTGCCGGCCACCCGCGACACGGGTCAGGATCACGGTCGTTCCTACAGTGCCGTCGAAGACGTTTTCATTGGTGGAACCTTCGACCCAGTTCGCATCCATTCCGGCAGTGAGGATGTTTTTCCCACCTAATGCCTTCGACCATTGCGCCATACCATTTACGGATTTCACAGGCACTCGCTGGGTCAGTGTTTGACGGCCTACCGATCGGGGAATCGCCGCATTTGGTACCGCGAGGAAGTTGCTGTGGAACTCCTCGAAGTTGCTGTTGAGACCGACGGTCAAATCACTTCCATCCTGCAGCTTGACGCGAGCTCCGCCGTTGGCGAACAACCAGCGCGTGTCGTTGGTCTCGGAGATGCCGGGAGTCGTCGTTGTCGTCGTTTTCGCGTTGTTGCGGTTTTCGCTGAACCGTCCGGCGCTGAAGAAGACGCTGACGGAACTGGTCGCCGCATAGTTGGCCTTGAAATCGAAATTCGAGTAATGAACGCTGGCCTTCGTATCGACCAGGCCGCGTTCGGTCTGAGCGATCACCGGATAACCGTCGCTGTTCAACGTGGATCCTTCCAGCGACACACCGAGTTTTCCGTACACATCGCTGACATAGAAATCCATTTTCGGACTGTAGAGATTGCCGAATTGCGAATGAAGCTTGTCGTTGAAAATCCCGAATTGCGGCTGGAAGATCAGGGTGCGCTTCTGCGGAATTCTCGTATCGATGCTGATAATGCCGCCCAGGGCGTAGTTTCCATACAAACTGGAAGTCGTCCCGTCGACGACTTCGATCTTCGTGGCGTTCATCAACGGAACGCGAGTCCAGTACACCCATCCGCCAAACGGATCGTTAAACGGCACGCCATCCAGCATTACCAGCGTGCGGCCGCCGCCACTGGGGCCGATTCCGCGCAGCGATACTCCCTGCGATGTGGGGTGAGTCACCAGACTGCTGGACCGCCGAAAGAGACTGAACGAGGGAAGCTGGCGCAGCACATCATCGGTTACCAGCGCCGGCGACTTTCGAATTTCGTCGGCGTTCAGCACGCTGACACTTTCGGGCACGCTGTTCAACCGCTGCTCGCTGCGCGTCGCCGCCACACTGATTTCTTCAGACGGACCTGCCGGCTCGAGGCGCACTTCGATCGGCGCGGACGCCTGTGTCCGAAGGTCGACGGTCGTCGTCTGCGTCGTGAAGCCGGAAGCTTCCACCTTCACGTCATAAATCGCGGGAGACAGGCCATCCACTTTGAATTTGCCCGATGAACTTTGTGCGGATTTCTGGACACTGCTTTGCTTTTGATTGACGGTCACGGTAGCGCCGCTCACCGGCAGCCCCTGACGATCCAGCACGGTTCCATCGACCTGACGCGAGCTGGCCGCAGGCGTCTGTGCAGCGAGAACGAACAAGTTGCCGACGCCAGGCACGAACAGTAACAGCATCATCGCCGATGCCATGCGATGCTTCATAAACCCGTAAGGATGGAGTGTTTTCATAAGATGCCCCCGTATTGGCCCGAAGGATACCACAGGCCTTTCGACATTCCATATGACCCCGGCGCCTGGTGAGACTGTGTTAAATTTCAAATCCGCAGTCTTATGAAATCCTATCGAGAAGAACTGACTTTCGAAACGAAGACGCGCCGGGCTTACCTGAACATCACGCCACAGGTGGAAGCGGCATTGAAGAAGAGCGGGGTCCAGGAAGGACTGTGCCTGGTCAATCCGATGCACATCAGCGCCAGCGTGTATATCAACGACGATGAACGCGGGCTCCTGGCGGACTACGACGCGGTGCTGGAACGGCTGGCCCCGCACGAGCCGGTGAGTCAGTATCGCCACAACGATACCGGCGAGGATAATGCCGACGCTCATATCAAGCGCCAGCTGATGGGCCGCGAAGTTGTCGTGGCGATCACAAAAGGAAAGCTCGATTTCGGCCCCTGGGAACAGATCTTTTACGGCGAGTTCGACGGGCGGCGTAAGAAGCGCGTGCTGATCAAGATTATCGGGGAGTAGTGCGCGAAACCCACTTCACGGTGTCACGCTGAACCGCATGGTTCGATAATCGATGGTGTATCCCGAAAACTGCCGCAGCACATCTTCACCGATCAGGCCCTGATAATTCTCCACCTCACCGCCCTGGGATTCCGCAAGAATGTGCTGGCCGTTCAGCAGTGCCGGGGTGGAACCAAACCACAGTGGCAACCGGTTCGCCGCATAAGCCGGGATCACATGGACGCCGCCGGCTCCAGCAAGCCGGGCAGAGTCGTCGGGCTTTGCTGGAAAATCGGAACGATGCTCTTCAAGAAAGCGCTGTGTGAGATATGTACTCAATGAACCGGTATCCAGCACAAACACACCTGGAGAGTTTCCGCCGGGCTTCGTATTGACGCTGACCAACAACGATGAGTATCCGGCCCACAGGGCTACTCCGCCGTCCGCATCGGCTCGCGGTGAAGCTGCACTCACCGTCAGCGCTTGATCGCGATCAAACGTCAAACGACCCAGCGCGGACGTGACCGGACAACCCAGAATCGCTCCGGCAAGTATCAGGTTCTGGTCTGCGGTGATGAATACCGCGACATTGTGCAGTTCCGCCTTCCCGATCTGGAGCACCGGAAGCACCGCGGGATGCGCGCTGAATTCTCCCGAGCCGTAGCCGTTGAACGTCACCGTAGCGCCCATCGGCGCGATGCCCCATTTCTTTGCGGTACTTTCCGATACGATCGAAAACGAAGCTCCGGTATCCAAAACCGCAGAAAACGTTTTCCCATCGATGCTGATGGGATACTCCAGCCCCGTCTTCTTCAATGTGAAATCACCCGCGATCTGTATCGTCTGAGCGGGCACGTTCTGCAGCGACGCCGCGACGGCTCGCTTCTGGCGAACCGGCCCGATGGCGCCTCCCATCCTTGCTCCAAAGATTCGATCGACGTCGTCATACATTTGGACGGCATCGCCATACCGAAACATCCTGGTGGCAATGTCCCCGAGTATTTCAATGGCTCTCTCGACCTGATACGACGTGAGCGAATAGTCGTGAGTGTTTACGGCCGAAATGAGGGGTCGGACAGCCTCGCTGAAGCGGCCCTGGAGGGATGCGAGGACTCCCCTGAAATAGGCCCCTTCTTCCGGCGTCATCCCGCCGGCGTCCGGTAATTGCCGCGCAAACTCCGGGTAGTTGTGGGCGTCAAGAAGCTTCTGCATTGCAACCGACGCTGACGACGGATCGGGGCGGGTCGAATCCGAAATTTTCTTCGCCGTGAAACGAGGTGGCGCCAGCGCTCCGAACATTCCGTCTCGCGGGAATGGACTGGCGCCCGGTTTGGTCTCCTTCTGCCAGCCGAAGTCGATGGTGTCGCCCTTGACTGTTCCGTTCAATGTGATCGTGCGGTTGCCGTCATTGCTGGTGCATTTGAATTGGATGGTGCTGCCGTTGATGACACTGTCCCGGATATCCGATGCGAGCTCCTGAGAGGAACAGGTGCGCACTGTTCCGGTGAGTTCATTTCCATCCATATGGAGGATCAACGTCCACGGAAACGATGTGCCTGAACCTTCGACCCGCCATATGCCGGTGAGGTTCGTTTGCGCATGGAGGGACAGCGAACAGGCAATCAGCGTCACCAGCAGTACCAGACGCCCGATTGTCGCAGTATGTTTTGCCTTCATGATTGTTCCGGCTGAAGCATAAGAAGCATCCCCACACGATGCAAGCAATTCCACGTGCGTGCCGGTTCATCGGTGGATTCCCGCGTTTCGTCAGAGATTTCCCCAGCCTGGCAAGAAAAAGCTGCCGCGGAGCGGAGAACTTAGTAGTGTTCACGCCATTAAAGGAGAGATCCATGAGAATTCCTGCTGGAGTATTCGCGATAAGTTTCCTTCTGGCGTCGTGCATGGCTGCGCCGCCGGCAACACCGAAGACGCCGGAAGATCCGGTAAAGGTTGATCCCAAACACTACAAGGTGGAGTTTGAAAACGATCGGGTTCGACTGCTTCACGCGACGTACGGGCCCCACGAGAAGTCGCCCATGCACAATCATCCGGATTACGCCGCGGTCCAGGTAACCGGAGCGAATGCGCGGGAAACCATCGAAGGCGGGAAAGCGACGGAATCCAATGGCGGTCCCGGAGTGGGATCCGGAAAGGCCATGCGGCATTCATTGGAGAATCTGGGCGACAAACCGTTCGAGACCTACATCCTCGAATACAAGAAGCCCAAATGATCAGTGCATGGGTACAACAACGCGAGGGCCTATAATGTTGTACGCATATGACCAAGATCACCGCGATACAGGGCGAAGACGGATCGAACTCCGCGGCCGCGGCACGTTCTCTGCTGGGTGACGATGTCGCTCTGCTCTATTGTGATTCGTTCCAGGACGCGTTTAATGCCCTCGAAAACGGAATTGCATCCCGCGCCGTTCTTCCTATCGAAAACACCACTGCCGGAATCATTCAACCGGTGTGGGACAGGCTGCTCGGAATCACGCCGGGGCGAAAGCTGGTTGCGCGCTCCGAGGCGCGCGTGAGAATCGGATTCGTTGCCGCTGCCCTTCCAGGATCGCGCAATAAAGTAAAAACAATTCTCGCCCACGAAGTCGCCAACCGGCAGTGCCGGAGATTCCTGCAGGAATCGGGCTGGACAGTGGTGACCTGTCACGACACGGCGGGCGCCGCGCGCCTGGTGCGCGAAGGAAACGACGAAACAGTTGCGGCGCTTTGTCCGTTGCCTGCGGCGCGTGTGCATCAGCTGGAGATTCTGAATCCGGACTGCGGGGACTCGTCGCGAACCTGGACGCGGTTTCTTCTGATCGAGCATGGAGAGGCAACACCGACAGCGGCAGACGACCGATCCATACTGATTTTCGCGTTGCAGGATATTCCGGGCGCGCTGGTGAAAACACTTCACGCGTTTTCAAGCCAGGGATTGAATCTTTCGGCGATTCACTCCAGAGCGGTGCCGGGATTCCCGGGTCAATACCGCTTCTTCGTGGAATTAAATGTGGGCGCCAGGGATCCCCGCTCCATTGCCGCGATGAGAGAAGTGACGAGCTCCACTTCCGAAGTTCAGCTGCTGGGCAGTTACACCACTCCGCCATGGCCGGAAGAAATGCCGACGCGGTAAAAACGAATTTTGCGCGAAGCGCTTCCGCATAGCTGTAGGCGCGGTCGACGAGCGGAGCGAGTGCAAGCCCGACAGGGCGCAGCCACCAAGGAATGACCGCGCAATATGCTGCATTCAACTGTCCCGCTCAGGAGTGAGTGTGAACGAACTGCCCTCCTAGGATAGGAGGGCAGCGGGATCGCGAAGCGGATCCCGCGAGCGGTGGTAGCTGTACTAAGGGAAACGCTTTAACTTGGCTACCACCCCGGCGCTTCGCGCCACCCCTCCTGTTCCAGGAGGGGAGCCGGATTTTCACAAATAGACCGCGCCTACAGCTATGCGGAAGCGCTTCGCGCAGTTTCCCTTAGCCCCGCTTGCCGGCGAGAACCTGGATCATCGGTTCGTAAGTTTGCTCCTGCGAGAACCGCCAGCTGGCGACGGCCAGCGCCGCGAGCGAGAATCCGATCAACACGACGACATCCAGCGTGACGCTGAAATCATGCACCGTCGATGCCGGAAGAATCGCGTGTTTGAGAAAATCCACGCCGTAGGTATAAGGATTGAGCCTTGCCACCTCCTTCAGAACCGTCGGCAACGTCTGCACGGGATAAAGCGCTCCGCTCAGGAAGAACACGGGGAAGATCACGAAGTTCATCGCCGCCGCGAAATTGTCGAGCGTGCGCGAGAACGACGCCGTCACCATGCCGATGCCGGCGCACATCAACGATGCGGTCGGAATGGCGACGGCGAGAATCCACCAATCCGTGCCGCGGAAAAATCCGAGCAACAGAAGCAGAACAATCAAGAGTGCCGCCTGCACGATTGCCGCCAGCGTGGCGGAGAACATTTTGGCCAGCACGATCCAGGCATGCGGAAGCGGAGCCACGATCATCATGCGCATGACGCCCGATTCCTTGTCGTAGACCGTCGTCAGCGCGGCGAGCATGGCACCAAAGAGCAGCGTCATCCCCAGCACACCCGGCACCAGGAAATCCTGATACTTCATGCCGTGCGCGTTTCCGACGACGGCATTGAAACCGCCGCCAATAACCAACAGCCAGATCAACGGACGCACCATTGCTGCGACAAGGCGTGTGCGCTGGCGCATCATGCGAACCATTTCGCGTTCGAGCACGCCGTAGAATGGAAGGAATTTCACGACGTCAGCGCCTTTCCACCAGCAATCCAGAGAAATACATCGTTGAGATTCGGCCGCCGCACTTTCCAGCTTCCGGCGTCGCTGCTGAATTCCGTTTGCAGACGAAGAAGCTCCGACACGTCCTCACGCGTCCAGCGAAACATCGCCACATCCCCCTCACATAGAAACGAGCCAAGCCGTGGTTCGAGTCGTGCAGCGAGCTTTTCGATATTGGCTCCTTCGATCTCGACAATGTGATTCCCGAGCCGTTCCACCAGTGCGCGCGGCGCCCCGGTTTCCACCAGCCGGCCCTTCCGAATGAACGACACACGATCGCAGCCGTCGGCTTCTTCCAGATAGTGTGTTGTGAGCAGCACCGTCATCGACGTATGCGCCCGCAGTTTCTCGATAAAGCGCCAGATACGCCGGCGGTTGGGTAGATCGAGTCCGATCGTCGGCTCGTCCAGAAACAACACCTTCGGTTGATGAAGAACGCCGCGAACGATGTCGAGCGCGCGCCGCAATCCACCCGACAGCGCCGCGACGGGCGTGTTCCGGCGTTCCTGCAGTCCGAACAGCTCGAGCAGTTCGTCCGAACGTTCCGCGATGATTCGCGGCGGCAGGTTCTGCAGCAATCCGGCAAATCGCAGATTCTCGGCAACGGTCAGCGTGCGATCGAGTGCGGATTCCTGAAACACAATGCCGATGGCCTCGCGCGATCGCACGGCATGCTTCCGAATATCGAATCCGGCGACTTCGGCCGATCCGGTATTCGGCTGGATCAGCGTCGCGAGCATGTGAATCGTCGTGGTCTTTCCGGATCCGTTGGGACCGAGCAGGCCGAAGAATTCGCCGGAGCCGATCTCCAGGTGGAGGTTGTCCACCGCTCGCACGTCGCCATACTGCTTCGTGAGGCCCGCCGCCTTAATTGCGCCGGACACTGCCTGCGGTAAGTTCATGCGCTCGGTGCTTTGACGGTGTCTGTGAGACGGAGGGAGTTTGCATCGTCCCGGTAGAACAACTCGGACGACGACTCTCCAGCGGCGTTCTGAATGCGAACGCGTTCGACGGTGTCCGTCACGAGATGATGAAATGGAGATTTATCGCAGACCGGGTCCGCGTTCGCCGCATCGCCCGTCATTTGATAAGCCTGGCATCGGCATCCTGCGAAGTCCTTCACCTTCTCCGGGCATGTACTACAGGGCTCCTTCATCCAGCCATCGCCTCGGTAGGCATTGAATGCTTCGGATTCGTTCCAGATCCAGCGAAGATCGTGGTCGCGCACACTCGGGAAGGTCAAACCCGGCAGCATGCGCGCCGAATGACACGGCAGCGCAAGCCCATCCGCGGTGACGCCGAGAAACAGAGAGCCCCATCCGCTCATGCACGGCTTGGGACGCGTTTCGTAATAGTCCGGTACGACGAAGAAAATTCGCATCTTGCTGCCGACACGCTCTCGAAACCGGTTGGTGACTTCCTCGGCGCGCTGCAACTGTTCCAGGCTCGGCAGGAGCTTGTCGCGATTGAGATACGCCCAGCCATAATATTGCGTGTTGGCAAGTTCGACATATTCGGCGCCGAGCTGTTCGGCCATCTCGAGAATCTGCTGCACGTGATCGATATTGAGCCGGTGCAGCACGACGTTGAGCACCATCGGGTAATCGTATTGCTTGATCAGCGCACCGACTTTCTGCTTCAAGTCGAAGGTGCGCGTGTGCGAAAGAAAATCATTCATTTCGCGCGTGGAGTCCTGGAACGAAAGCTGGATATGATCGAGACCGCCTTCCTTGAATGCAGCAATCCGCTTCTCGTCGAGCCCGACGCCCGAGGTAATCAGGTTGGAATAAAACCCGAGCTTGCGCGCTTCGGCGACCAGAATTTCCAGATCCGGCCGCGTCAGCGGTTCTCCGCCGGAAAACCCAAGCTGCGAGGCGCCGAGTTCGCGGCCCTGGCGCAGAACGCGAAGCCAGTCTTCCGTTGAGAGTTCGCTGCCATAGCGGGCGTAGTCAACCGGGTTGTAGCAGAAAACGCAGTGCAGGGGGCACTTGTAGCTGACTTCGGCCAGCAGCCACAGCGGAAGGCTCGACTTATTTTGTTCGGATCCAGCCCTTTCCATGCGCGTGCTCCAGAAATTCGACGACGTCGCCTCTCAAATCGGCGCCGGGGAATGCGGTCTCGAGGTCCTTGATGATCTGGGCGACGGTCGCCGTGCCATCCACCCGCTTTAGTATTTCTCCGGAACTATCCGGCAGCTTCACCATGCCTTCCGGATACAGCAATACGTGCATCTGCTGCGCCGGTTCCCATTGGAATCGGAAGTGGCGGGAGATTTCCAATACTGCGTCGTCCGTCAAAGCCATGTGTTGATCCTGCTAATTGGACCCGGAACCGATGCCATATGCAAGCTGCATCGCATCGAGCATCGTCCACAGCACGTCGAGTTTGAATTGCAGAATATCGAGAGCGCGTTCCTGCTCCGCGCGGGTGCGAAAATAATCCAGCGTGGTTTGAAGACCATGCTCCACATCGCGCCGTGCCTCGGAGAGTCGTTTGCGAAAATACTGGTAACCTTCCGCTTCGATCCACGGATAGAACTGCGGCCAGTTATCCAGCCGCTTCTGGTGTATTTCGGGCGCGAACAACTCGGTGAGTGATGAGCAGGCCGCTTCCTGCCACGTCGCGCGGCGCGCAAAGTTCACATAAGCGTCCACGGCAAATCGCACTCCGGGAAGTACGAACTTCAGAGACTGCACGTCATCGCGCTTCAATCCACAGGCAGACGCTAGCCGCAGCCACGCTTCGATGCCGCCTTCGTCGCCCTGCGTGCCGTCATGATCGATGATGCGCAGAATCCATTGGCGCCGCTCGTCGCGGTCGGGCATGTTGGCAAGAATCGCCGCATCCTTCAGCGGAATCGACAGCTGATAGTAAAACCGGTTGTACACCCATCCCTGAACCTGCTGTTTGGTGCAGCGCCCGCCGTTCATTGCGATGTGGAAGGGATGGTGGATGTGATAGCGGTCTCCCTTGGCGCGCAACTGCTTTTCAAATTCTTCTCTCGTCCAGGGATTCATAGCTTGATTTCCATTCCATCGAAAGCCACTTCGATGCCGGCCGCTTCCAACTCGCGGCGTTCCGGCGAGTCTTCGTTCAGAATTGGATTGGTGTTGTTGATGTGAATCAGCACCTTGCGGCTCGCCTTCAGGGGCTTCAGGACTTCAATCATACCCCCGGCCCCGGATTGCGGAAGGTGGCCGATCTCCTTCGCGCGCTTTTTCGATACGCCGAGGCGGATCATTTCGTCGTCCGTCCAGAACGTTCCGTCCACCATGAGACAGTCGGCCTGTTCCATGAGCGGGCGAATCTGCGGTTCGATCTCGACGAGGCCGGGAGAATAAAACACATTCCGGCCGGTTTTCGGATCGCTGATGCGCATGCCGATATTGTCGCCGGGGCCCGGCTGGTTTCGCCGCGGAGAATAGGGCGGCGGTTTGCTGGCGACCGACACGGCAGTAAACAGCAGATCCGATCCGTCGATCACGAACGAACTGCCGGAATCGAATTCCAATGAATGCCAGTGGACGCCGCAGTAGTGCTGAAGAATGTTCAACAGCGGATTTCCCGTGGTCAGATCCTCATGTGCCATATCCGTGCAATAGATCTCGAGCGGCTTTCCCTCTCTCATCATGAAGAGGCCCGTGGTGTGATCGATCTGCGCGTCCATGAGCACGATGGCGCGCACCGCCGTGTCGCGGAGCGAACGCGCCGGCTGCAGTTCGGGGAATGCGCGGAATTGGGCCAGCAGGTCGGGAGAGGCGTTGAATAGAATCCAGTCGGTGTCGTTTCCGGAAACGGCGATGGAAGATTGGGTACGCGCCTGGGCTCGAATGGTTCCGGTTCTCAGCCCATGACAGTTGGGACAGTTGCAATTCCACTGTGGGAAGCCACCACCGGCGGCAGAGCCCAGCACTCGGATTCTCACAGTTTTACTCGCGGGTGGGGAATTACCGGAAGCCCCGTTCCGAGGCTTCCGGCACCAACGGAACTAGCGGTTGGAAATGTACATCGTCGACTCAAAACCAAGTCGGATTTCGACGTATTTCGGTTTGGTCCACATAGGCTACGACCTCCAAAAACAGTACTGTTATTGATTCGGTGATCCGAATGGGGCGAAGCATACCCCGGCGGCAGAACGAATTACAAATGAAATTGTGGCGCCTGGTGGAAATCGATGTTGCCTTGCGTTATGCTCGCAGCACTTACGGAGGTTTCGTCATGAAACGCACCCTGATCCTGCTGGCGGCGACGCTTTCACTTGCGGCCTCGACAGTTTCCCTGAACGCGCAAACACCGGCAAACTCGATATCTGAGCCGAAGTGCATCAGCTCGCCAAGGGTGTGCCTGGACTACATGTTGAACATGTACCTCAAAGCGCTGCTGATCCATAAGCCGGAGGCGCTGCCGGTGGCGGCCAATTTGAAATTCACGGAAAACGGAGCCGAACGAAGGCTGGGGGAAGGCCTGTGGCAGACGATCACGCGTTTCAACGTCACGGAAGGCGGGACAAAGCTGGAGTTTATCGACCTCCCTCAGGGGATCGCCGCCCTGCACATGACTGCGATGGAAGGGCAATCTCCGGCGGTCTTCATTCTGCGAATCAAAGTCGTCGACAGCAAGATTACGGAAGTGGAAACGCATGTGCTTCGAGGCCAGCAAGGTGTTGCGGCATTCGATCCGGGAGGATTACATGGCTTCAGTAGTTCTACCATGACTATGACTCCGAAGCCGCCGCAGCTGAATTCCAGAGAGGAATTGACTCGAATCAGCGAGCGGTACGTTGAAGCGATGAAGTCTGGAGGCTTCAATGCGGCCGATACGCCACTTGCCACGGACGCGTATCGAATGGAAAACGGCCAACTCACCGCGCCCTCACAGATTCCGCCACAGCCAGGTCTCACCCACAGGATCGAAGCCGTGGACGAGGACCTCGGCCTAGTCTGGGTTCGCGAAGACCTCGGCACACGAGTAGCCTGGGAAGGAATCAAGATCTTCGACGGCAAGATTCACGCGATTGAAGGATTTTCGGGAAGTTGAAACCGCAGAAGCTCCGCAGACAAATGGTCTCCGATTCGGACTGGTGAAGCTCCGGCAAATTCTGAAAGACGGCGTCTGCAGTACCTTTGTAGTGTTTGCCACTTGTCGGGGGAACACAGTTTACGGACCACCAGCCAACTCCCGACTTGTTCCAGAGGTCACTCCAGTTCCGCCGGATATAGCGATAAAGATCGTCGTGCCGGTATTGAGTCAGTAGGGATACTCGAGTCACATTGGAATTGAGGCAGTTCGAAAGCGTGAAATCGACGATGCGCAATATGCCTCCAAAAGGTATTGCAGGTTTTGGCCGGAACACCGTTAGTGGAAAAAGACGTTCTCCCCGGCCTCCTGCCAATATCAACGCCTGCGTTCCTTGCAGGCTGTTCGTTAACATCGAATGCATATTGAATTCTCCTAAGGCAAGCGATGTAGCAATAAGAGAGCCGAACAAAAATCCAGTCTGCGCCTTTGTGGCATAGGGATTCTCGGCTGTCGATTGGCCGAGTGATGTGTGGCTGATGACGGATGACCGCCGCTTGTGTCGACCGCTAGACAGTGATGACTGGGGTAACCGTTAATTCATTCGAAATATGAATGCGAATTGTTGGCTGCCTGCGTGCTTTACCTCCGCTGGAACGATTCAATTAAAGGAGGCCTACCATGGCAGAAAAAGACGTCAAGATCAGTGAAAAGCAGAACCCGCAGAGTTCCGTTCAAAAGAGTTCCCGGCGGTGGGACTTTGACCCCTTCGCGATTCAATTGGCCCTCAACCCATTCGTCATGATGCGAAGAATGATGTTCGATGATTTCGAACGGCTGGCGGGAGATGTGTGGATGCCGGCCGTCGAAATTTCAGTGCGCGACGACAATTGGGTTGTGATGGCGGAACTGGCCGGCCTGCAGCCTCAGGATGTCAGCGTGGAAGTTCAGGACGGCACGCTGGTGATCGAGGGCGAGAGGAAGGTCGAGACGGCCGACGACAACGGTGGGATGCATCGCACGGAACGACGTTACGGGCGATTCTTTCGCAGTATTCCACTGCCGGAAGGCGCTCAAATCGAGCAGGCGCGCGCAAAGATTGAGAACGGAATTCTCGAAGTCAAAGTGCCGGTTAAGGAGAAGCTCAGCGACCCGCGGCGGATTCCCGTGGAAACCGCGGCATAACAGATCAACGGAGGAACTATGAACGTTGTGTTGGCATACAGTTGGTGGTCTCTGGTCATCCGCGGTCTCTTGGGCATCGCGGTCGGAGTGATTACTTTCCTGGTCCCGGGCATTACGTTTGCTTCACTCGTACTGGTGTTTGCCGCCTATGCATTGATTGATGGAATCGTGAGCATTGTCGGCACGGTGCGGGCTGCGAAGGCGCATGAGCGATGGGGATCATTGCTGATCGAAGGTATCGCGGGGATTACGATTGCCGGCATCACCTTGCTGTGGCCGGGAATTACCGCTCTGGCCCTGGTGCTTTGCGCGGCGTCCTGGGCTCTTGTGACGGGAGTCCTTGAGATCGTTGCCGCGGTCCGCCTGCGGAAAATCATCGAAGGCGAATGGCTCCTTGCCCTAAGCGGACTGATATCCATCGCGTTTGCAATTCTGGTTTTTGCCTCTCCGGTCGCCGGTAGTCTTGCCGTCGCGCTCTGGTTTGGCGCTTACGCCTTTGTGTTTGGAACAACTTTGATTTTTCTCGGCTTCCGGCTCAGAACCTGGCTGCGGACACTGGATAGCCGGACACCGTTGGCAGCGTAAAGCAAGCAAGAAGGGAGACACTTATGAAACGTACGACAGTAGTACTTGCGTACCAGACCTCGTTGCTGCTGGCTTTGAGTCTGGGACTCGCCGGTTGCAGAGGTTCTCAGGAAGCAAAAGGAAGCGTGACGGAAACCCCGGCGCCAACTCAGGCACACGCGCAAGTAGACGTCACAAAGCAACAGAAGGAAGCCGAGCAACAGGCGCGGCCCGATATTGAAAAACAGCGCAGCGAGGCCGAGCAACAGGCGGGCAAAACTCTGGATCAGGAGGCCATTTCCGCCATTGGAGAGACTCAGGACGCCGTAAAAGCCATTGCGGGCAATAGAATGACGGAGGCTGTATCGGCAATCGAGCGAGCTACCGGCAAAATCAACATCCTGCTCGCGCGAAATAAGGCCGCTGCCCTCATTCCGGTTTCTGCAGAGGTCGATATCATTGACCTGGCTCCGGAGGATACGAAAACCATTGCAATGATCGCTCGCACCGCAGAAACCACCGTCATCGCAAGGGACTTCCCAACCGCCAGAGTCCTGCTCGACGGCTTGACGAGCGAGATTCGAACCCGCACCTTCAATCTTCCCTTGGCGACGTATCCGGATGCCCTCAAGGATGCGGCGGTGATGTTGGACCAGAAGAAGAACAAGGAAGCTGTGACAACACTACTGACCGCCCTTCATACTCTCGTCGTGGTGGACCGAACAGATCCTCTGCCACTGATGCTTGCGAAAACTGCGATCGACGACGCGCAGGAACAAAGCAAGAAAGACAAGGCCGCCGCGCTCAAAACTCTGCAAATGGCCCAACACGAAGTTGAACGGGCAAAGGAACTCGGCTACGGAGGCAAAGATCCCGAATATGTTGCAATCAACAAATCGATTACCGATTTGTCAGGGCAGCTCAAAGGCAGCGGAGACACACTAGCTGCATTCTCGGCGCTAAAGGATAAGCTTGCTTCTCTCTTTAAACGCCAGTCGGATAGCGCACGACATTCGTAATATCTGCCGGGCCAGTCTGGAGATTGCGAATTCGGGACAGCCCATCGAGGGAAAATTCCGAATTCGCAATTTTCCGGCTGCATCAACCCGCAGGTAAGGAAAACGAAAAAGTGGTGCCGCGATCGGTATTCTGCGTTGCCCACAGCCGTCCACCGTGGGACCGGAGTATGGACCGGCTAATCGACAATCCCATCCCCATGCCGCCTGGCTTCGTTGTAAAAAATGGACTGAAGATTTCTTCCACTTTGTCCGGATCGATGCCGACGCCCGAATCGCACACTGAAACAACAATCGCTTCCCCGTGATTCTTCGTCGAGACAACGAGTTCTCGATAAAACCCCGATTTCACAGGTGTTGCTTCAATCGCGTTCATGATCAGGTTCACGATGACCAGGTGTAATTGAACACCATCGCCCTTCGTAGGCTGGAGACTCGTGTCGAGATCTGTACGCAGGGACAGGTCGTTCTTGAGAATCTGGTCTCCAACCTGAACAAGAACTTCGCGAACCAAGTCGTTAATGTCCAGTAAGGACAGCTGAAGCGGGGATTTTCCAATTAAAGACCGGATTCTGGCGACGACCTCAGTGGCCCGAGTGGCATCCCTGACCGCTCGAGCCGCTGCCGCGCGGGCTTCCTCCAGTTCGGGTTGATTCCGATTCAGCCAACGGAGACATGCATTAATGTTGTTAATGACGGCGGCTAACGACTGATTGACTTCATGAGCGATCGATGCGCTCAATTCGCCCACATTATCGACCTGCTCGTTTTCCAGAGCGACCTTAGGTTGCATTTGGTCGATATTTGAATTCGTGCCGTACCACTCCGCAAAATACCCAGTCTGTTCCGGGAAGGGGACAACGCGGCACATAAATCAACAATAGCGGCCGTCGCGGCCGCGGACTCGAAGTTCGGTTTCGAAAGGCGTGCCTTCAATTTCTACCATCCGCAATACTGCTTTCATGCGTTCGAAATCGTTTGGATGAAGGGATTCGAGTCCACCGCGCTTCACCTGTTCCGCCGTGAGCCCGGTGTAATCAACCAGGCATTGATTCCAATATTCGACAACGCTGTACGAATGGAATTTCCGAATGCGCTGGAGTATCAATTTCTCGAGAATCTGGAAGCGGCTCTCGTTCTGCCGGAGGGTTTCATTGAGTGCGGTAAGGTCCCGAGCCTGTTCAGCGACACGCCGTTCGAGTACCGATATTAGCTGTCTTTGGACGCTGCGAAGCCGGACATCCTGCAAACCAACGGAGAGCTGGTTTGCCGCAATCCGAATCAGAAGAGTTTCAACTTTCGAAGGGAAAGCGGTTCTGATGGAGCCGACGGCCAGATCACCGAAGCTATCCCGAAATCCGAGCGGAAAGAACGAGACCATGGCAGTTCCGTCTCCGATCGGATTCTGGATCGGTATGGACGATTGCGGCAGATTGCCCCACCATTGATCAAGGACCAGGCCGATTCGATGCGCGGAATCCATGACGCCGCGTGCTTGCGATAACCACGCCATCCGGACGGGCAAACCTTCGATGGAGTCGCTCAGGCGAATGTAAACGAACTCGGCCGGCAGCATTGCCACCAACCATTCCATCAATGTGGTTACGAAACGGGACGAATCCCCGCCACCCCATAACGCCGAGACTGCAACGACGCTCAGCAGGTCATGGATGCATCCGTGAATACGCAGGGTCTCATCAATTTCTTCCATCGCACCGCGGGCTCAGAAAGAGGAATAAATCTTCCGGAGGCTGATGATGCTAGCTCAGACAAACGTTGGATTCCAGCTGGGGAAACTACGTGGTCTTAACGGAAGAAGCGGATTTAACCATCGGTGGCACGATCTGATGCTTGATCGCAAACTGGACCAGATCGGCAATGGAGTGCATATCGAGCGTCTGCATGATGCGGTATCGGTGAAACTCAACGGTTCGTGAAGAAATATTCAGGATTTCCGCGATTTTCTTTGTGCTGTGTCCCTCGATGACCAGCTGCAAAACCTCCCTCTGACGCGGTGGAAGCGAAAGTGTCTCCAGACTCTGAGCTCGTCGAATCTGGGTTTGCAATTGGACTGTATCGACGGAAGGCGTGATATAGGTTCCCCCTTGTAGTACCGCTCGAATTGCCGTGAGAATCTCAAGGCCAGCGGAGCTTTTCAGAACATAGGCGGAACCCCCTGCAAGCAATCCCTCCGAGACGTAGACCACATCCGGGTGCATGCTGAGAAAAACGATACGTGACTGCGAGTTTGTCTTCCGGATCTGGCGGGCGGCCTCAATGCCGTTGAGCAGCGGCATGGAAACATCAACGACAGCGATATCGGGCCTCAGCGCTTCCGCAGAACGGACCAGTGCACGTCCGTCTGCCACCACACCGACAACTTCAAATTCCGGTTCCAATACGCGGCGCAGCCCTTCGACAACGATCGCATGATCGTCCGCCAGCAGCACCGTTGCTCGTTTCATTGTTCACCTTGGGAAAGTGGCACGCGAACTTTCACACACGTACCCTTTCCTGGTTCGGAACGAATCGAAAACGTTCCATTCACCAGCCTGACCCTCTCTTCCATACTCACCAGACCAAGACCGGGTTTCATTCTCACGGACTCCGGATAAAATCCGCGGCCGAAGTCACTGACTTCCAGTTCCACTTCGTTGCCGGTAAGGGACACGACAACCCGGACACTGGTCGAATTCGAATGTTTGCCGATGTTCGTCAAACTCTCCTGCGCGACTCTGTAGAGGCAGAGAGATACATCTTCCGGCAGGGGGTTTGGGATTGAATTTGAGATGAAGTCGGCGGCAATGCCGTACTGATCGGAGAAGGCAATACACTCATTCCTCAGAGCAGCAACCAGTCCAAGATCATCCAGTATTGCAGGATGAAGCCGATGGGATATCCGGTGGATGTCTCTGGACAGATCGCCAAGCTGCAGGATGATTTTGGGCAAACGCTCTTCCAGTACACTGACGGACACACTCTTTACCAAGGTCGACAATTCCATTCCCAGAGCAGCCAGCCTCTGACTGAAAACGTCATGCAGTTCGCGTGCCAGGTGTTTGCCTTCGGCTTCCTGGGCACCAATTAATTTGGCGGTAAGAGACTGCAATTCTGCGCGCGAATGACGCAACGTCACTTCGATCTGCCTTGCTTCGATCAATCCGGCAGCTTGCACGGCGTAAAGATCGGTCAGGCGCAACTCACGATCCGAGGGGCGATGAGGCTTTCGAAATAGCGTGGACAGCACGCCAAGAGTCTGTCCGCTGCGGTTCATCAGAGGGGTCGATTGCACGGCTCGAAATCCGGCAGATCTCGCGATCTGCCGATAAGGCGCGAAATCGGAATTCGTCTCGACATCTTCGATAATGACGCGCGTGCCCGTTTGCATGGCCTGGCCGCATGTAGAACCGTCGTGGACAACTTCAAAGTATTCCAGGAAATCCTGGTTGAAGCCGTGCAGTGCAATGATTCCCAGGCTGCCGGCCTCAGGGTTATAGAGTTGAACGAGGCCAAAATCCGCGTTTTGAAGCGCGACCGTAGCACGAAGGATTTCCTCGACAAGCGGTTCGAATGCGCTCTTCGACGTCAACCGCGTGCTGAAATCATGCAGCTGATTCATGGCTGCGATCTCGGAGTCGCGAGCCTTGGACAGAGCTTCCTCGGCCTGCTTTCGTGCGGTGATGTCCTGCAGAAGCGCTATGAAACTGGCAACTGAACCATCGGGGCGTCGCAGGCATTTCACTGAAATTGTCGTATGAACAACATGTCCATCCTTTCGGATCCACCTCTTCTCCATCGAATAGCCGTCGCACTTCCCGGCAATCACCTTCTCGAAGTTTGCGAGATCGAGGGCCAGATCGTCGGGATGCGTTATTTCCGCCCATGTCAATTGCAGCAGTTCATGTCTTTCGTAACCAAGGATTCTGCAGATTTCGTCGTTAACTTCGATGCAGCCCTTTTCCGGCGATGTGATCGCCATGCCGATCAAGCCAAGTTCGAAATACTCTCGGAATAGGGCTTCTCGGGTGTGTGACATGAATAATCGAATACTCCCACTGATCCTGAACAAGAGCGTCCCTGAAGTGTCGGAAGGCCGTCCCTGCTGTCGACAGTTGGCCGCTAAAGATGGCTATTGTTTCAGTTCTTCAGGGAGTATCGCAGAATTCGCTCTGCCATTGAATGTTCTCCTCACGTGGTATTCCGCGTGCATCCGTTGGGACGTTACAAATCCCAACCCATCGCAGCAATCTGGAGGAAATCGTCATGGCTATGAATCATCGTCAATCGTCCGGAAGCGAGTCCGCTTTTTCCATTTGGCAGTTCTTTATTCGCGCCGCCGTTGTTGTGCTGGTAACGCTGATTCCGGCAACATACGGTATTGCTCAAGAATCTGAAGATGCTCGAGGTGTCACATTTAATTTCGCCGGCGGAGCATCTCCGTTGTTGGGAAGTATGACCACCAATCTCAAGAATGGAGGCGCTTTTTCATTTGGCGCAGGATACCGATTTACTTCCAGATTCTCTGAGAATGTTCAATTCAGTTATTACACTCATAGAGTGACTCAGGCGCTGTTGAATGAAGCCCAGGTCCGGGGCGGGAATGCCCACACCTGGTCCCTGACGCTCGATCCGAAGATTCAGATTTTCCCAAAGTCTAGGAATCGTCCGTACGTCGTTGGCGGGTTTGGCTACTACAGGCGAACGGTGGAGTTCACCCAACCCGCGCTGGTCAGTGATTTCTACCTCGATCCGTTCTTTGACATCCTCTATACGGTTACCGTTCCGGCGAACCAGGTGCTGAGCGATTCGACGTCCGGAGGGATCGGCGGGAACCTGGGAGGCGGTTTCGAATTCAAGTTGCACGATGGGCCAACCCTTTTCACCGAGGCGCGGTACCACTATGCAAATACCGGAGGAGTTCCGACAAAAATGATTCCTGTTTCATTCGGGATCCGTTGGTGACGGAGTCGACCAGCTGACGGCGTTCGACTAATCACTTGATGTGGATTTGATGCAAGAATCCCGGCTGTCATCCCACCAAATATGGGAATGCCATTAATACCAATGTATGATGGCATTCCCGTCATTTTGTCTGTACCCTTCGACAACTAATGTGAATGATCTCGATTAGCATCGCGGGGACGGTTCTCTAAAACGTTCCCTATTCGGCTCTCGATTCTGCGCAGGATGTGCCTGGCCAGCGGTAAAGGAAGTTTCTCCTTGAGAAGGGACACTATGCACAATTGCGAAAAGCAGTTCGACGATCCGAACAAATTCCGATTCGCAACATCTGCGGAAAGAGAAATAGCAATCACGGGCTGCCAGGAGCTGGTCGGGCAAAGCGCTTCTCTCCAAAAGGTGATGGACCAGATCGAGACTGTCGCGCCGACGGATTCGACAGTGTTGCTGTACGGAGAGACTGGAACGGGTAAGGAAATCATCGCCCGTGCAATACACGAGAAAAGCCTCCGGAAGGGCCGGCCGTTCGTAAAAGTAAACTGCGCTGCCATTCCAGCGGGCTTGTTGGAAAGTGAGATCTTCGGCCATACCAAAGGCGCCTTTACCGGAGCCATGGCTCCAAGGACCGGTCGATTCGAGCTGGCACACATGGGAACTCTGCTGATGGATGAGATTGGCGACATTCCGCTGGAACTGCAGCCCAAACTATTAAGAGTTCTGCAGGAGCGAGAATTCGAACGGCTGGGCAGCTCCTCTACCATTCGTTGTGACGTGCGGATTATTGCAGCCACTCATCGCGACCTGGCGCATTTCGTTCAGCAGAGGCTGTTTCGCGCGGATCTCTACTATCGCTTGAACGTCTTTCCCATAGCGATCCCGCCATTGCGCGATCGCCGGGACGATATCCCGCGGCTGATTCGCTATTTTGCCGATGTGTTTTCCCGACGGATGAACAAGCAGATCGACACGATCCCTGAGGAGGATATCGAGAATGTGAAGAGCTACGGCTGGCCAGGCAACATCCGGGAACTTCAGAATATTGTTGAGCGTGCGGTGATCCTGAGCCGGAATGGTGTTCTCCGCCTGCCGGTCGAAGAATTGTCTTGTTCAATGGATAGTGAGAATCTACGGACCAGGACGACGCTGCGGGATGCCGAACGAGACTTCATTATTCACGCGTTAAGGGAAACGAACTGGGTTATCGGCGGAGACTCGGGAGCAGCTGCGAGGCTCGGCCTTCCTCGAACCACTCTCATTTATAAGATTCGAAAACTGGAGATATTCCGAACCTGATACTGCGATTCGGAATGGCACTGCAATGCATGGAGACGATTCCATTGTGTACATTGTTGATGATGATGCCGTGACTCGAGAGTCGCTCGATGGCTTGATTCGGTCCGTTGGATTTCAGGTACGGACATTCCGAACGGCATTGGAGTTTCTTAGCAGCTCGTTTCCGAATCTGCCAGGGTGTCTTGTCCTCGACGTGCATTTGCCGGGGATAAGCGGCCTCGATCTTCAGCAGGAACTTCTGAAAGGGGGCATCCAGATTCCCATTGTCTTCGTCACCGGGTATGGCGACATCCCCACGACTGTCCGCGCCATGAAGGCCGGCGCTCTCGAATTCCTGACGAAACCCTTTCGCGAACGGGAGCTCCTCGATGCGATTCGGAATGGGATTGAGCGTGATCGCGGGACCAGGAAGAAAAGAGAGGAATTGAACGAGTTGCGTAAGCGATATCAATCTCTCACGCCGAGGGAACGCGAGGTGATGCGACTGGTTGCTAACGGATTGCTGAACAAGCAGGTCGCCGGAGACCTCGGGATCAGTGAAATCACGGTAAAGCTACATCGCGGGCAGGTCATGCAAAAGATGAAAGCAGTATCTCTCGCCGAACTGGTCAAGATGAATGGAAGGCTCGAAGGAACCTGACGAATCCGGCAAACCGGTTTGATGATCTGGGCGTTTGCCGCATCGGCAGTGGAGTCATTCCAGCCAGACATGTCTGCGCCGGCAATGCCTCCACTACCGACATCACTCTATGGAGTGACGATCAGATGGTTCTTGACCTCCAAAGTTCCCGGAGCCGCGGCTGCGGCGCGCTCGGCTTCCTGTTTCTCAGCCCATGAACGAACACTGCCATACAAATGCACCGTTCCGCCATCGGTCTCGACGGTGATTCGACGCGCATCCAGTTCGGCGCTCCGGCGCAGCGCATCTTCAATCTTGCTCTTGACATCGGATGGTGAGACAAACGGCTTCACCTTGATGTTGTTGACGATTCCCATGACCCCTTTCAGCTTTTTCACGTCGGACTCTGCAAACATCTTCTGATATTGCCAGTCGACAGTGCCTTCAAGGGTGATCCAGCCGTTCTTGACGGTGGCTTTGATCTGATTGCCAGGGATACTGATGTCGTTTTCGAGCTCGTGAACGGCTTCTCTGGCAATTTCCGGATCGGTGCGGGTGGAAGACAACTTGACCTGGATATCGTTGGCCAGGCCCTTGACTCCATAGACTCGTTTCGTTGCTTGTTCCGCCGCATCCTTTTCCCAATAACTGGATGCGAAGCCGGATAGCGTCACGACTCCGTCCTTCACGGCCACGGCGATGTCGTTTGAGATGATTTGTGGTTCCCACTTCAGTTCGCGCACGACGGATTCGCGAATCTCGTCGTCGCTCCTCAAAGCGGTTTTCGGTGTCATTGTCGCTGTCGTCATTTTTGTTTTTCCTTTCAGAACTTGAATGAACGTAATTTGGGAATAGAGACCTTACTCCTGCACTTCATGTGCCAGTCTCGCGGGGCAGTTGATGCTCGGTTTGTTCCAGCGGAATATGGCGGAACGAGAGCAACGTCCGGGTTCCATCTTCAGATTCAATTTCCACACTTTCGTGCGCCCGTTCTATCGGGAAACTGACCCAGACGCGCTGCGGATTCTCGATGATATGAGTCATCATCGATACATCGTTCTCAAGTCCCATGGCGATCTCGATTCGCTTCCTCCGCGATTTCAAGTCCGCACTGATTCCGATAAGCGGCAATCTCGTGGAGGCTTTCTGGATGGCAAGATCGGGGATCGCGATTTCCAGATCGACGATCCATCGCAGGTGCCGCCTGCTGAAATTGTCCAGGGCGGAGATCCATTCCTCAGACGGAAGTTCTCTTGTCGGCATCGTTTTACTCCCCAGCTAAAAAGCCGGCAGATAGGTGTCAAAAAGCGGGTGAATCCACGCGGACAATGACGCTGCGCAGAAACAATCGGTGGCTCCCAGGGTCAGTGCAAACACGTGACTGTCCCACCGGCGGGCTCTCAGCAGAACCACGACCCGGATGTCGGGCCGAACCCGGTTGATTCGAATCAAAACATTCCAGGCATCGGCTTCGTCTTTTCGAGCATCGAGCAGGATCAGATCGAATGCATTTCGTTTCAATACACGGAGAGCCTGTGATGCGTCCCAGATGCCCTGGATGTGGTAACCCATCTCGCGAATTCTGCTACAGAGTTCGCTACAAATCTCCCGCCGGTTCACATGAATAAGAAGAGTACTTGTGCGGCGCCGGAAGCAGAAAAGGCGGCCGCCGTGAACCGATCTGCGATTCAGGATATTGGATTCGATCCGGCGTTTCGCCATTCCCGTCCTCCTCTTCGTCGAATCAAATGAAAGCAAGTTTGGGTCCGCGCTGCGTTGCAACAAACCTCGTTCCATCAGATTACTGTGCGTCTTCTATTGTCGGTCCTTCGACCCGGAGTCGACATGTCGACGCTCGGCGGCGCGAAATCGACAAGTGGACAGGGCTAACTATTGACGGAAGGCGACGTGCAGTATCCAGCGAGCCTGCAAACGTTCAACCAGGAGAATACGACAATGAAAATCTGCAAAATAGTGGTTACAGGATTGTTGCTGTGCGCCGTCCCGATTTCCGCCAGTGCGATGGGACAGGCGGCGCTGGTTTCACGCGGTCACACCAGCATGTTAATGACTGATGAGGTACGTCATCAACTGGTGATGATTCCGAATTACGGCGTCTTTGACTGGCTCGAAGCCGAGGCAAGGCCGGATAACTCGGTGGTCCTACGTGGCTACGTCACCCGTCCATCCACGAAGACCGAAGCGGAGAACCGGCTGAAGAGACTGGAGAGTGTGGGAAAGGTGATCAACGAAATCGAGGTGCTCCCCGTGTCGCCATCGGACGATGCAATCAGGATCGCTACGTATCGCGCGATGTTCAATTACGATTCGCCGGTGTTCCGGTACGCGCTGATGGCAATCCCGCCGATTCACATTATTGTGAATAACGGCCGCGTCACTCTCAAGGGAACGGTTGGCAGCGAAATGGATCAGCAACTCGTGTATACCGCGGCGCGCCAGGTGCCCGGAGTATTCGAAGTGAAGAATGAATTGAAGATAGATAAGGAAAGCTGACGTGGCACACCGTCAAGTGACAGCGTGAAGGTACATGCTGACGGCAAAAAATAAGAGAAACATACCCAGCCAAAGCAGGAATCCAGCGATGAGAACTCGCATCACAAATTCCATAATAAGAATTGACCGCACGTGGGTTTCCACAATGACAGACCATCTCTAATGACGGACTATTTGAAAGGAGAACCAGGAATGACGACAGCAACAATGATCTCGACGTCCCCGCATACCGATGACGAGATTCTCGAATCCGTGCGGCGTGAATTCAAATGGGAACCGAAAATCACTTCCGGAGACATCGCCATCGCAGTTAAGCAGGGAGTGGTGACGTTATCCGGATTCGCATCCAGCTTTTGGGAAAAAAGAACAGCCGAAGCCGTGGCGAAGCGCGTGTATGGAGTTAGAGGAGTGGCCAACGATATTCAAGTGAAGATCCCGTTCACGCGTACCGATCCGGATATCGCCCGGGATGCCGTTCAAAAGATCGCGAACGACGTCAGTATTCCTTCCGAAAAAATCAAGGTCGTCGTAAAGGACGGCTGGGTCACGCTGGAAGGCGAAGTCGACTGGCAATACCAGAGAGCATCCGTGGAATCTACGGTGAAGAAGCTGAGGGGAGTCACAGGAATCAGCAACCAGATCAAGATCAGACTCGTCCCATCGGCGCTGGACGTCAAGAACAAGATCGAAGAGGCGCTGCGTCGCAGTGCCGAACTGGACGCGCGCCGCGTCAGTGTCGAAGTTCACGGGAACTCGGTGAGCCTGTACGGCAGCGTCCGATCCTGGGCGGAAAGAGAAGAAGCCGAACGTGCGGCGGCAGCCGCACCGGGTGCGGTCCAGGTGAACAACTACATTGACGTCACGCCGTAGGTGGCGGGCAAGTCCCGTTATCTGCCGCTTCCGGAATTTTCGGAAGCGCAGATGATGGGGCGTACGTTCCGATCGCTATTCACAATGGAAACACAAAATAACAAAGACACAGACCGCATGGAAGCCTTCAGCGATGCGATCATTGCGATCGCGGCTACTCTGCTGTGTTTCGACTTGCGGCCGCCGCGGGCCGCAAATCTGGGCGGCGGGAGCCTCCTCAATGCGTTGAAGCTGCTATGGCCCTCCTACCTCGCATTTGCGGTATCGTTCGTATTCATTGGAATCGCGTGGGCTGCGCACCACGACATGTTTCGCTACATACGGCGTACAAACCACATCCTGCTGATGTTGAATCTGCTTTTTCTTATGAGCATCGTGGTGCAACCATTTTCCACTGCGCTTCTGGCCGAATATCTGGGCGAACCCGGAGAGCGCACGGCAGCGCTTGTCTACTACGGCGTTATCCTGCTGACATCTTTCAGCTACAACCTGATCTGGCACTATGCGGTTCGTCGCCGGTTAGTTTATGTCGACACCGATTTACGCCTGCTGAAGGCCCTCCATCGAGAATACGCGGTCGGTCCTCTGCTTCAGGCGACCGCGTTCATAGTGGCCTTATGGAACGTGCCGTTGAGTATCATTCCCGTCCTGCTGTCTTATGCGTTCTTTGCATTGCCACGGGTGACAGAGCGATTCGACGCCCGAAACAAGGGAGTTCTTGGGTTATTCTCGTGGAACGACTACCGCGCCGGGTAGCCACGTCTGCAACTACAAGGAGATGACTATGAGGAACGGCGCGCTTCATTCCACCTCTCGGCGTCTTACGACTACACCTTCCTCTTTCACAGCAGCGACACCGGATCCACATCGATCAGCACTTTCGTCCCGCCGAGTTTCTGCGTTTCCAAATGAGTCCTCAGCGCTTCGAGCACGCGATGCAGCGGAGTGCGTGACGACGCCTTGATCAGCAACTGATAACGGTGGACCTGCTTCACGCGTTCCAGCGGAGCCGGCGCCGGACCGAGAATACGCACGGCATCGGTCCGCACGCTGTTCAGGAATTCGCCGACGCTGCGCGCAGAACTCGCCGCCTTCTCCTTATCGCGATCCGTCACCACGATTCCGGCCAGCGCCGTGAACGGCGGATAAAACATCGCCTTGCGATAGCGCGACTCGCGCGCGTAGAAATCTTCGAACCGCTGCGTGCAAGCCAGCTGAAACGTGTAGTGATCGGGAAAGAAACTCTGAATGATCACTTCGCCGGGACGATCGCCGCGGCCCGAGCGTCCCGCCACCTGTGTCAGCAATTGAAAAGTGCGTTCGGCCGCGCGGAAGTCCGGCATCGATAGCGCGGCATCGGCAGCGAGCACTCCCACAAGGGTAACCTGCGGAAAGTCGTGACCCTTGGCAATCATCTGCGTTCCGACGAGCACATCGATTTCGCCGCGCCGGAACCCGCCCAATACGCGCTCGAAATCTCGAACGTGGCGCATGGTGTCTCGATCGATGCGGCCGATCCGGGCATGAGGATAAAACTCGCACAGATCGGCTTCGATGCGCTCGGTGCCCTCGCCGACAAACTGCACGTATTCGCTTCCGCACTCCGTACATTTCTGCGGCGGGCGGCGCGCCTGTCCGCAGTAGTGGCAAAGTAATCGGTGAACGCCTCGATGGTAGGTCATTGCGACGCTGCACGACGTGCATTGAAACGTGAACCCGCAATGGCGGCACAACAGAAAGGCCGCGAATCCGCGACGATTCAGCAGCACCATGCTCTGCTCTCCGAGCTCGAGCCGCTCGGCAATGCCCTGGAGAAGCCGCCGCGAAAAAATCGTCTGCTTGCCTTCCGATGCATATTCTTCGCGCATGTTGACGATCTCCACGGCAGGCAGCGGTCGATCCTCAACGCGCGTACTCATATGTACGTAGGCAAACTTCTTCGACTCGGCATTCTGAAACGATTCCATCGACGGCGTGGCCGAACCCAGAACGATAGTCGCGCCGGCTTTCTTTGCGCGGACCACGGCGGTGTCTCGACCGTTGTAACGCGGAGTCTCCTCCTGTTTGTAGCTGGTTTCGTGTTCCTCATCGACCACGATCAGTCCCAGGTTGGACAACGGCGCGAACACCGCCGAGCGCGTTCCGACAACGATTGGCGCAAATCCTCCACGGATGCGAAGCCATTCCTCGATGCGCTGCTTCTTCGTCAGCCCGCTGTGTAGAACGGCGGTACGTCCCGGAAATCGATCGGCAAAACGTTCGACCAGTTGCGGTGTGAGCCCAATTTCAGGCACCAGCACCAGGCAGGTCTTCCCTTTCAGGGTCGTGCTCTCCGCGGCCTGGATGTACACCTCGGTCTTTCCACTCCCGGTAACGCCATGGAGAAGAACGGTACTGAACCCGCTGGTTCTTTGAATGGCGTAGAGTGCCGTGAGCTGGTCCGTGGTCAGAGGAAACGGTGCGGCCGGTCGGGCTTCAACGCTGAGGGCGCCGTCGAATTTGTCGACGTGCTTCTGCATAATTCCGGGTGGAAGCGCGGACTTCAGAACTTCGCCAATCGGAGCCATGTAGTATTCGGCGATCCATTTGCAGAGTTCAAATACATCGGGTAGAAGCAGGGGCTCGCGGTCCAGGACCTTCACAATCGGAAGCACCTTGACACCATCAGGTGCGCTCCTGGGATGACCCAGGACAAAACCTTCCACCTCCCGATTGCGAAAACGAACGAGAACACGACAGCCGATGGAAACCGTCTCTTCCAATTCGTAGACAAACGTCCGCGAAAGCGGGAGGCAAACGGCGATATCGGCAAACATGAAACTAGGAGCGCAGCCGTTGCAGTTCGGCGCCGATCATTTTCATGTCTTCCCAGACTTCGCGTTTCTTGTCGGGAGAACGGAGCAGATAGGCGGGATGAAATGTCGCAATCACACGCATGCCGTCGACATCGAAGAACCGGCCGCGGAGTTTCGAAATCGTCACTTCGCTTTGAAGAAGGTTCTGTGCGGCAAATTTGCCCAGGCAGCACACGACTTTGGGACGGATGACGGCAAGTTGTCTTTTGAGAAACGGATTGCACGCCTGGACTTCATCCGGCTCGGGATTCCGATTGTTCGGCGGCCGGCATTTGAGGATGTTGCAGATGTAGACGTCGGCGCGCGTCAGGCGGCCGGGCTCGATGGAGGTGTCGATGATCTTCGTCAGTAGTTCGCCGGCGCGGCCGACGAAGGGCAAACCCTGTTCGTCTTCGTCGGAACCCGGGGCTTCGCCGACGAACACGAGTTCGGCGTTGATGTTGCCTGAACCGAAAACGATATTGATGCGCGTGGGCGCGAGCTTGCAGCGCTGGCAATCGCCGATGTCCTCACGAATGAGTGAGAGTGTTTCGGGGGAAGATGCGGGTTTTGCCATGAGCGGGGATGGTTCCTCGGTGCTGAGGGACGTTATTCCGATATCGCGAAAGAATTCGAGCTGCTTGACGATCTCTTCACGGGACATGGCGCTCCTGAGTCGTGAGCGGCTGCGAACGCAAGCCCGACAGGGCGCAGCCATCAAGAAATATCGGGGTGGCGCGAAGCGCCCGGGTTGTTCCCATGCCGAAACGTTTCGTGATGGGAACCACCCCTCGCGGGATTGCTTCGCAATCCCGCTGCCCTCCTAACTTAGGAGGGCAATGGTCACGGTTCCAGATTACTCGAACTTTCATACTGTACGTTCACTTCCCATTCAACAACCCCACGACGCGATCCAGGATCGCATCCGCCATCGCGGGTTTGCTCACCAGCGGGATTTCCTGTACGCCGCCGGCCGCATCCAGGATCGTGGCGCGATTTGTATCACTGGCGAATCCCGAATCAGGACCACCCACGGGATTGATCACAATCAGGTCCAGATTCTTCGCCTTCAACTTCTGCAAACCGTTCTTCGACAGGTTCTCCGTCTCCGCGGCAAATCCCACCAGCAGCTTTCCGTTCTTGCGCTTTCCAAGTTCGGCCAGAATATCCGGCGTCGACACCAGTTCCAGCGTCGTCTCCGCAGTTCCCTTCTTGACCTTCTGGCTCGACACGGTCTTCGGACGGAAATCCAGCGGGGCTGCCGCCTTGATCACCACATCGACCGAATCAAACCGGTCGGCGACCGCACGACGCATTTCCTCCGTCGAACGCACACGGATCACATTGGGGAACTCCATCTCCGTCGGCCCGGAAACCACGATCACTTCTGCACCGCGATCCATGGCCGCGCGCGCGATGGCGAACCCCATCTTTCCGGTCGATCGATTGCTGATGAACCGCACCGGATCGATGTCTTCCACCGTCGGGCCGGCTGTCACCAGAATCCGTCGGCCTTCGAGATCGCGACGTTTCGCCAGTATCGAGGCAACGTATTCCACGATCACCTCGACTGGAGCGAGCCGTCCCGGTCCAACAGTCTTGCAGGCCATGAGCCCGGTTTCTGGACCAATGATTCGTGCTCCGCGGGCCTCGAGCGTTCGAAGATTCGCCTGAACCGAAGCGTGTTCCCACATCCGAGTGTTCATCGCGGGAGCGATCACGATCGGTGCGGTCACGGCAAGATGAAATGTCGTCAGGAAATCATCCGCAACACCGGAAGCAAGCCTGGCAATGCAGTCTGCGGTTGCGGGAGCCACCAGGAAAAGATCGACGGACTGAGCCACGAGGATGTGGTCGAAAGCGCCGTCGAAGTCGCCTCCGGCCGACATCCCTTCGAACATGTCGACATAGACCTTGTGGCCGGAGAGCGCGCGGAACGTCAGGGGCGTCACGAACTGCGTGGCCCCTTTCGTCATGGCAACGATGACGTCGAAACCGCGGTCCTGCAGGCGGCGCAGGATCTCTGCTGCCTTGTAACAGGCGATGCCGCCGCTGACTCCGAGCGCGATTTTCATAACGTCACACGAAAGTTTGGACTAAGCGGACGCTGCTTCCCGGGCTTCTTCCTTGAGTCTCTTTCTCTCCTCGGCATCCTGAATCCGGAATTTAACCAGTCCCGCGATCAGTTCCTTCTGGGCGATGCGAGTGGATTTATGACGATTGTCTTTGATCATGGGCACGCTGCCGGCCTGGAGCTGGCGGGCGCGGAGAGCCGAAAGAATCACAAAACGATACTTGCTGTCGATATTGTCAGGAATAGGAATCAAGCTGTACCTCCGAAAGACGCAATGATCTCCTCGATCCGGGCCTGCTGTCGCGACGGAACCGCATGCCTCGAACGAACGATGGATTCGAGAAGGAGAATGGAATTTTCAAGAACTTCGTTGATCACAATGTAGTCGTAATCCCCGTAATAAGGAATCTCGCTTTTCGCGATCTCCAGCCGGCGGTGTATCGCCTCATCCGACTCGAGCCTTCGCGAACGCAGCCGTCGTTCCAGTTCGGAATAAGACGGCGGCAATATGAACACAGCCACGGCGTCCGGGATCCTGGTCTTCACCTGGCGCGCTCCCTGGACATCAATATCGAGAATCACGTCGAACCCGGCAGCCAGCTGTTGGTCGACAAACGCGTGCGCCGTTCCGTAGAGCTGGCCATAATATTCGGCCCATTCCAGAAATGCGCCGCAATCCACCATGCTGAGGAACTCCGGCCGATCGACAAAGAAATAGTCCACGCCGTTCTTCTCGCCGGTTCGAGGCTGGCGCGTGGTGTGCGAGACCGAGAATCTCAGGTCGCTGAAAGTCGGCAAAAGGTGTTGCAGCAGCGTGGTCTTGCCCGAACCCGAAGGGGCCGAGACGATGTAAAGGTTGGCACGCACGAACCTAACATTCTACTCAATATTCTGGACTTGCTCGCGCAATTTTTCGATTTCCACCTTTATCTCGATCGCCGCCTGCCCAATGGCAACGCCGCGATCATTCAGCCCGGAGGTCTTGGAAAGTATCGTCGTCACCTCACGATTCATCTCCTGGAGGATGAAATCCATGCGTTTTCCGGTCTCATCTTTCAGGTTCTTGAGTCCGGCAAACTGATCCAGATGGCTGCGCAGCCGCGTGGTCTCTTCGGTGATATCCGCACGCTCGGCGTACATTAGCGCTTCGGTTTCCAGCCGGTGTCCGCTGTCGGCGACCAGCTGAGGAGCGAGTTCGGTCACGCGTGCCACAAGCTGCTGCCGGTAGTGGTCGACGAAATCCTGAGCGCCCGCCAGAATGGTTTTCAGATGGCCGGAGATCACGCTGAGACGCCGGTCGATGTCGCCCATCAGCGACTTCCCTTCAATGACGCGCATTTCGGCCAGCTTGCGCACGGCTTCCCCGGCGGCCTCCTCGAGTTTCCGTCCGATCAATTCGACTTCCGCCGGAAGAAGATCAGTGCCGGCTACCGCGATCAAACCCGGAACCCGCGACAACATGTCCATTGTCAGTTCGCCCTGAATGGGAAAATCTTTTTTCAGCTGGCCCATCAAATCCACGTAGGCGCGGATCATGCCGGTATTGGCTTCGACTTTCACATTCTCGCGCTTGTAGTCCACTCGAACAAAGGCATCGAAACGGCCGCGCTTGAAGGTAGAGGATATGCGCTGGCGAACGTGGTTCTCGAAGCTCTGGAATTCGCCGGGGATCTTGATATGAATGTCGATGTAGCGGTGATTGACGCTCTTGATCTCGACGAGAACCGTCAGATTATCGGCTTCCGTTCTGGCGGATCCGAATCCCGTCATGCTGTAAATCATGGTCTATACCTCCTCCGGAAACTGCAGATCGTGCAGCTTCCAATACACGCCCCGCCGCGCGAGCAATTCATCGTGTGTCCCGATTTCCTGGACGCGTCCTTCGCTTAAAACCACAATTCGATCCGCACGCCGGATCGTCGAAAGCCGGTGCGCAATCACAATGGTTGTGCGCCCCTCCATCAAATTCTGCAGGGCACGCTGGACGTAAACTTCCGATTCCGAATCCAGAGACGACGTGGCTTCATCCAGAATGAGGATCGGCGCATTCTTGAGAATCGCCCGGGCAATCGAAATCCTCTGGCGTTCTCCGCCGGACAGGCGAAGTCCGCGCTCCCCAATGCGTGTCTCATATTTTTCCGGCAACAACGAAACGAAATCGTCGACCAGGGCCGCTTGAGCAGCGTGATGCACGGCGTCTTTGGATGCCGCGGGATCGCCGTATGCGATGTTGGCGCGTATTGTATCGTCAAACAGGATGACATCCTGCGTGACGACGGCTATCTGCCGCCGGAGAGAAGCGAGCGTGCAGTCGCGCACGTCCGTACTGTCAATGCGCACACTGCCCGAGGTCACATCGAAGAATCGAGGCACGAGGTTCACCAGAGTGCTCTTGCCGGCTCCGCTGGCTCCGACGATCGCGACAACTTCGCCGCGCTGCACGCGGAATGAAATCCCGCAGAGCACGGGAACATTCGCCGCGTACTCGAAAGTCACATCCTGAAATTCGATGACTTCCCCAAAACTTCCGATTTCTTTCTTCCCGGCATCCGGTTCGTCTGCCATGCCGAGGATTTCAAAGATCCGGTCGGAAGCGCCGAACCCCTGCTGGAATGAGTTGCTGATTCCGCTCATCCGGCGAACGGCGTCGTACAGGGAGGTGAGAAACACAATGAAGGACACCATGACTGCCGGATCGGGCCTCTGGCTGGCATAGAGTACATAGGCGACGACGGCGAACACACCAATGGTTTCCATCAACGGCGACGACAGAGCATGGGTCATCTTCTGCTTCAGGTTCGTTCGAAACAATCGATGGGTCACGTCGCTGAACCGGCGGTTTTCAGCGTTCTCCATCAGGAACGCTTTGACGATGCGATTGCCGGAAAACGCCTCGAACATGACGTTCGACATTCCCGCCATCTCCTGCTGGTTGGATCGGCTCAATGAACGCAGGCGCCGGCCAAGCCATGCTGTGGGAAATAGAACGAGGGGGAGCAGAACAAACGACGCGAGTGTCAGCTTCCAGTCCGTATAAAGCATCGCGCTGACCATGAAAACGGCAATGGCACTCTGCTTCAAACATTCCGCCACCGTATCCGAAGCCGCCGACTGGATCCGTTCGATATCGGCAGAGATCCGGGACATCAGTTCGCCTGTCGGGTTTCGATCGAAAAATCGCAGAGGTTGATGAAGGATTTTGTTGAATACGTCGTTGCGTAGATTTCGCACGACGGCCTGCCCAAGGAATGCGCTGGCCGTTATGGCTCCATATTCGGTGATCGCTTTCAATATGGTCACCACAATGAGCAACGCAAGCAGCGAATTGCCGGAGTACTTCGAGAAATCAAGATACCGATTCGTGTCCACTACCACGGCGGCTGATTTGAGAAAGACCTTGAAGATCGGGCCGATCAGCATCGCCCGAAGGGATTCAAGAAGACCCAATAGAGCAGACAGGCCGACTGCCAACCACAATGCACCGATGTGTTTTCGAACGTACTGGAGCAGTTTGCGGGGAGCTCGCATCACGGATGCTGGCCTGACCGCAGTCCGATGCTCTTCCTCACTACGGATTCGATCTCCGCTGGTTTTTCCATCTTTACGATTTCACCGGCCAGTTCGCGAAGTTTTCCGCGATTCAACATCGGCATGATCTGCCGCATGCGCGGATAGGCGCCCAGGCTGACTGAAAGCGAGGTGAAGCCCAATCCTAGCAGTACTGCCGCAGATACCGGATCCGCAGCCATTTCCCCGCAAACCGTCACCGGTTTCCCCACAGGCTGCAGCAGCGTGTTCACCTGGCACAAACAGCGAAGAATCGCGGGATGGAACGGATTGTACAAATGCGCCGCGGATTGATCCGACCGGTCGATCACCAGGTAGTACTGAATCAGATCGTTGGTGCCGAGACAGAAGAAATCGACGCGCGACGCCATCAAATCGCAGGTCTGCGCCGCTGCCGGAGTCTCGATCATCACTCCGAGCGGAATCTCAGGCGAGTAGGGTTCCTTGTGCCGAGTCAATTCCTTCTTCACGTCGCCGATAACTTCGAGTGCTTCATCCAGGTCGTCAACCGAAGAAACAAACGGAAGCAGGATGCGCGCGTTTCCCTTCACCGACGCCCGGAACAGGGCGCGCAGCTGCGATTTGAACAGATCCTGATTCTCGAGGCAGAAACGCAATCCGCGCGTCGCCATATTGGAGTTCACGCCGTCCCACATTTTTCGATCCGATCCGACATCGATGGTCCGGAACGTGACCGCCATGGACTTCGCGTTCTTCAATACCTCGGAATAGCCTGCCATCAGTGACGTTTCGTCGGGCTTGCTGCCGTTGCGAAAGAAGTCAAACTCCGTGCGGTACAGGCCGATGAACTCACTGTGATAGGCAACGGCCGCGGGCACTTCTTCGCAGAAATTGATATTGGTCCCCAGGGAAATCCGCACGCCATCTTCCGTGACGCATGGGCGTCCGGCAGCGGCGGCAGCGAGCCGCTTTGATTTCTTTTCCTCGGTTGCGATTTCACGGTAACGTGCCAGCGTTTTTTCCGACGGCGAGACGATGACGATTCCCTCGGTGCCGTCAACCACCAGCAGCGCGCCGGAAGGAATCTCCGGAAGATCCTCGACTCCCATCACCGTCGGAATCTCCATGGAGCGCGCCATGATGGCTGTATGCGAAAGCGAACTTCCGGTCTCCGTCACCAGCCCGGCAATATGTCGCGACCGCAATTCGAAAAGCGCCGACGCCGGAATCGATCGCCCGACGACGACGGCGTCGTAAGGCAAACGGGCAAGAGGCGGCAGGTGCTTCGATTGCAGATTGTGCAACAAGCGGCGGACGATATCGTCGAGATCGCCGCGGCGCTCGCGCAGATAATCGTCGTCGAGCCGGTCATAGGCCTCGCAGAGGTCGTCGGTTACCTGCTGAATCGCCCATTCCGCATTGATGCGATCCGATTCAATCTTCGCGATGATGCGATCCACGAACAGCCGGTCTTGAAGGATCAACAAGTGCGCATCGATAAGGAACGACGACTCCGCTGCGTTGCGCCGTTTCAATTGCGACTGCATGCGCCGCAACTGTCCGCTGGATTTCTCCACCGACTCCCGGAAGCGTGCAACTTCCGTCTCAACTTCACCGGAATTGATTCGCAGATTCAGTGAAATAAACAGCGGATCGAACGCCCGCACGGCATGTCCGATGGCAGCGCCTGCCGAAATCGTGATCCCGCGTAAGATTCGTTCGGAAGGGCTCATCCTTTAAGGTACTCGCAAATGCAATCGACAGCTTCAGCTTCGTCCTTGCCTGATGCACGCACGGCGACAGTCGCACCGTGCCCCGCAGCCAGCAGCAGAATTGCCAGGATGCTCCTCGCATCCGCTTCCAGGTGTTTGCCTCCGTCGCAGCGCAGGAGAACGATTTCTGATTCGTATTGCCTCGTCAGTTGAACCAGTTTTGCAGCCGCGCGCGCGTGCAGGCCCATTCGATGCCCGATGGCGATCTGCCGTTCGATCACGCTTGTTTCTTCGGCGTCAGCAGTTCGCTGGCGATGTAGATGCTGCTCTGGCCGGTATCCCGCAGCATCTTGGCAACCGAAGCAAGCGTCTCTTCCGGACCGACCTGCGCGAGTTTGATCAGCATGGGAAGATTGACTCCCGTCACAATCTCGACTTTGTTCTCGCTCAGGAAGGTCGACGCGATATTTGTGGGCGTGCCGCCGAACATGTCGGTGAGAATCAAAACGCCGTCGCCGGTGTTCAGCCGTTCCAGTGCTTTCTGCACCATGGCCGCCGCGGTGCCGACATCATCGTGCCAGCCTAGAGATACCGCGGCAATGTGGTGGATTTCGCCGGCGATGATTTCGGCCGCATTGAGAAGCTCAATGGCGAGACGGCCATGAGTGACGATTAGTCCGCCGATCATGGGGTGATTCTATCAACCTCCCTCAGCTTTTCTCCACATCCCGATGAGTGACCTTAATCCGGCTGCCGGCATTCTCAAAATGCCGGGCCATGGCATTGGTGATGAACACGGAGCGATGCCTGCCTCCGGTGCATCCAATCGCGATGGTCACGTAAGACTTGCCTTCCTGCTCGTATTGCGGAATCAGGTAATCCAAAAACTGCTGCAGATGACCGACGAACTTCCCCGTCTCGTCCTGTCCGTTCATGTACTCGATCACCGGCGGATCTGCGCCAGTCAACGCTTTCAAGTGGGACACGAAATTGGGGTTGGGCAGAAACCGAACGTCGAACACCAGGTCGGAATCGATGGGCACGCCGTATTTGAATCCGAAACTCACCAGCGAAATCAGCAGGTGACCGCCTTCGAGCTCCTGAAATGCCGTGAGCGCATGCTTGCGGAGATCGTGAATAGTGAATTGCGACGTGTCGAGAATGTGATCCGCGGCGGCACGAATCGGCGCCAGTAATGCGCGCTCCTTGGCGATGGATTCCAGAACCGTCTGTTTGGGATTCAGAGGATGGGGGCGGCGCGTCTCGCTGAAGCGACGGACAATCACCGCGTCGGCCGCCTCCAGAAACCAGAGCGACGCCTGTACGCCGGGCTGGCGGCGCAGTTCCGCGTAGACTTCCGGCAATTCCCGAAGACCTTCGCCTTCGCGCACGTCAATTCCCAGGGCGACCTTTGTGCCTTCGCCTTCGGACTTGAGCGTCAGTTCATAAAACTTGCTGACAAGCTGAACCGGAAGATTGTCGACGCAGAAGTACCCCCGGTCTTCCAGCGCCCGGAGGAAAGTCCCCTTACCCGACCCGCTGAGACCGGTGATGATAACGAAGGAGGAAGGATTCACTTCAGGCTTTCACGACCGGGTGCGTCGTTGATGCGTGCTTGGTATTTTCAGATCCTCGCGGTATTTCGTGATGCTTCGGCGCGTCACTGAAATCCCTTCGTCCTTGAGCATCTGCGCGATCTTGTCGTCGGTCAGCGGACTGGCCGGATCCTCATCGTCGATGAATTTCCGCACCTTCCGCTTGACGATCAGCAGAGAGGTTTCATTGCCCATCGGCCCGTTCACGGCCTCGGAAAAGAAATAGCGCAGTTCGAAGATCCCCTGTGCGGTGTGGGCATACTTGTTGGCAACCGCCCGGCTGACGGTCGAAGGATGCACGCCCACTTCCTCGGCGACGTCCTTGATCATCATCGGCTTCAGCTGATCGATGCCCCTATCGAGAAATTCGATTTGTCGGCGGACGATAGCTTCGCACACCTTCACGATGATGTGTTTGCGCTGCTCGATGTTCTTCATCAGCTGTACCGCCGACTTGAACTTGTCCTTGACGTAGTTCTTCACTTCCTTGTTGAGCGAATCCTTTTCGAGCATCTGCCGGTATGTCGTGCTGAGGCGAAGCTGCGGCATCTCGTCTTCGTTGTTCACTACCGTGTACTGATCTCCGACTTTGACGATGAACACATCCGGCTCAATGTGGCGGGGCTCGTTCTTGTTGTGCTTCTGGCCCGGCCTTGGATCGAGCGCGCGAATCAGTTCAATCGCCGCCATCACTTCCTCGAGGGATCGGCCGATCGCCCTGGCGATTTCGCGGAACTGTTTGTTCTTCACCTTGTCGAGATGATCGCGAACAATATCGACGGCAATCGAATCCTCTTCGATGTTGCCTTCCTCGTCGAGTACACGAAGCTGGATCAGCAGGCATTCGCGCAAGTCGCGCGCCGCGACGCCTGGCGGATCAAATCGCTGAACAATGGCCAGCGCCTTTTCGACGTCTTCGAGCGTATGTGCTCCGCTATGGGCAATTTCCTCGAGAGTTATGGAAACTTCCTTGCCGTCTTCATCTGCGGCGATCAGGTAGCCGTCTCCATTGAGGTTTCCGATGATCGAGTGACAGGCCAGGCGAATCGGCTCATCCACTGCAGCCAGACCGAGGAGCCATTCGAGATGGTCGGTAAGCGACGGAGGCTTGGCGAGAAAGTTTTCAAATGAAGGCTTCTCGAAAGTTTCGTTTTCACGCGGTCGAGACGAACTGTCGTTCAGGTAGTCGTCAAAACTCCGGAAGTCGATGTCGTCGTATGGATCGTCGCGAACTTCCGCTTCAACCGGTACGGTATCGGCCGTGTGCTCGAGCACCACTTCCCGTTCACTGACTTCGGCGTACTGCGCGTCGCTGCTGTCCATTTCGACAGGTGCTTCTGCCGGGCCTTCGGTGGATCCCGAAGCTTGAATCGTGTCGGCCGCCTTCAAGGCGGCGGCTTCGGCTTCTATTTCAAGATCGCGTTCTGAAATTTCCTGCGCCTCGACGATTTCGGTCCCTTCCTCGAGCACGGGATTCTGGACAAGCTCCTGCTGAATTTGATCGATCAGCTCGAGTTTGTTCAGGGTGAGCAGGCTCACCATTTGAACGAGACCCGGCGTGAGTATCTGTTTCTGCTGAACTCTTAAGTTAAGTCGTGGTTCTAAAAAACCCATAGGGCGAACATCAACGCGGACTAATCCAGACTGAAGTGTTCTCCAAGATACACGCGCCTGACTTCAGGATCGTTGCCGAGCACTCTCGGAGTTCCGGACCGGAAGATTGATCCGTTATTGATGATATAAGCGCGGTCCGTGACCTGCAAGGTTTCTCTGACGTTGTGGTCCGTAATCAGCACGCCAATCAGTTTGGATTTCAAGTGCGCAATTATTTTCTGAATTTCGATCACCGTGATCGGATCAATTCCGGAAAATGGCTCATCCAGAAGAATAAATCTCGGAGAGATCACCAGCGATCGCGCGATCTCCACGCGGCGCCGTTCACCCCCCGACAGTGAATCTCCGAGACTCTTTCGGACGTGGCCAATTCCAAATTCCTCTATCAGTCCTTCCATCCGGGCGCGCCGGTCCTTGCTGGAAATCGGAAGCGTTTCAAGAATGGCCATGATATTGGCCTCCACGGTCAGCTTCCGAAATACCGATGCTTCCTGAGGAAGATAACCAATTCCATTCTGTGCCCGCATGTACATGGGCAAATCCGTAATGTCGACCTCACCGAGCATTACTGCGCCATTATCAGGTCGGGTCAGGCCAACGATAATATAAAACGTTGTTGTCTTCCCTGCGCCGTTGGGTCCAAGCAGACCCACGACCTCTCCCTGACGGACTTCAATGTCGACATTTCGAACGACGGTGCGGCCTCGGTAGGATTTGGTGACTCCTGCCGCTCGAAGAGAAATCATTTCGCTTTGGGGGTTAATGTGGATTTTCCTCCCTGATCATCCGAAACCGTGATGTTTCCCGTTGCGGAAGACCACTGCACGTTGGTTCCGCTGAATGTACCCTGCGCCGGATCCTCCACTCGAACCGGTGGGGAACCCTTGTCCGAGGTAAGGGTCATGTGATCCGTCGCGTAATCGTAGACAAGGTGATCTCCGGTTCCCTTTCGGGCTCCCTGCGTCACACTGACACGAACATTGGCCACAAGCTGCTTCAGTTTTCCATTCTGGTTCGTCCGCGAATCTGGACTGTCCGCGGGATACATGACCAGTGTCATGTCACCGGAATCCAGAATCATCGGGTTGCCCTTGTCGTCCTTGGTTGCATGAACATTTCCAGTGTAGGTCGCGATCTTCTTTTCGTCGTTGTACACCATCGTCTCTGCCTGCGCACGCATCCCTTCCATCTGGGAATACACGAGAGATGCTTTGGTACCCTCTGCCCTGAATCCGTTCTTGCCGTCGGGAATTAGCCTGGCCGCGTGAATGTATGTCGTCTTGCCGCTCCACAACTCCGCGTTCCTGTCATACCTCATCACATCGCCATCCGATTTCGCATGACCGGCCTTTATGATGACCTCGTCCTGCTGGGCCGTTGAAATGGTGGTCACGTCGTCTGTTGCCTCAAGCTCATTCGTCTTCTGGTTGAAGTGAATTGTTCTCGCCTGAACCTCCGACTTCTTGTCCTCATCGACAACCTTTGCCGCCGTGTCGAGAGATACTTTGTCGCCGCCGTTCTCAAAAAATGCATGACCGGCACTGCCATGCCGCAATCCATCGCGGAACGACATGCCTCCGGACAGGTCCATCTTGTCTCCATTGTCCGTGATGACGGCTTGGCTCGCATTCGCAGTACGAGTCCCCTCTTTGAATTTGAAATTCCCAGTAAGTACGGTTCGCTTCCCGCCATCGGTAATGTTGGCGTGATCTGCCGAGCCAGAGCGCGCGCCTTCCTCGAATTGGAAGTTTCCGTCTTGTTTGAGGCTTTGCAGTTCATTGGTTTTGCCATCGAACTCCACATGCGTTGTATCGGCCGAAGAGATTTTCTTTCCTGAGTCGCTTTCCAACTTCGCACGAGCCTTCGTATCAAACTTCACCTTTGAGGTACTGGCAGCTCCCTTCCGTGTTTCAGACTGGACAATTTGAAACGCGCTTCCGGTGATCGTCATGGAATCGCCGGACTCGAGCTTCGAGTTCAGGGTTGTTGTCACCGTTGTTGCGTTTGTAACGGAACGATCCGGGTTGGTCACAACTCCATCCGACTTGATATGGATCATCTGCGAAATCAGCTTGCGATCGGAACCCTCGTTCTTCGCATTGGGCGCTCCGGAATCCGGCAATGTTGTGGTGATGACTTTCGCATACGGTGCAGTGGGCTGCCGGACTTCCATGGTGTCGACATGGCCGTGATCATCGAGCAACGCATCCACTTCGGCGCCGGTGATCGTCTGCAGCTCACCCTTTGACGTCTGTTCGGCCTGTACGTCGCCCTTCGCGAAAAGGCGCTGGATCGCCGCGCGTTGGACCGAACTTCCCGGAGAAAGAACACTCACCAGGTTGCTGGAACGGGTCTTCAGGATGTCCGAAGTTTCGGCGTTCCGCGATTCGGAACGAACATCGCCATCGATCGTGACAATGGTCGGACGATACGTGCCGGGCGTCAGTTCCGCGTGTCCGGTAGCTCCCCGCAGCCAACCGTTCGAAGCCTCGAGGTAGACGTCGCCCGATACGGCGGTCCAGTTCTCCTTCTTGTGGAACTCTCCGACGTCTGCGTGCAGCGCTTCGCCGTTGGACATCTGCATCCCGACGTCCCCGGCAAGGCGAAGCAGTTCCGGCGCCATCAGATATTCGAGGCGATCGGCATCTCCGTTCATTTCTCCAGGCTGTTCGACATGGGTTCTTACCGGAGATGTGATGACGCGATCGTGGTTGTTGTAAATCAACTGTTCGGTGTGGGCGGCTGTGGTTGCATCAAGCTGCGCGTTCACATTGCCGGTGAAATGGATATCTCCGGTGTCCTTGTCGTAAACCCCCTCGTTGCCGCTGATAATGCGATCGAAATCTCCAGTCTTTTCGCCCGAGATCACCACAGTGACTTCGCGAAACGTCGACCGATTGTCCTTGAACAGAAGGTGTTCCTTCGACGTGAGATGAAAGACGACGCGGCCGTTTTCCTTGCGCGTGAACGAGAGTTCGTTGGTTTGAACCGAGACATCCGCGGCAGGCGGAACAACTTTCGGTTCCGGAGAGTTGGCATTAATTCGGCTGATCCAGTAGTTCCGCGCAGGAATCCCGACAAGTATGACGACGATAACGGGAAGCACCGCCCTCAACATGCGAATCAGACGGTAAGTTGCAAGCCTCTGTAAACGCATTAGAAGTCAGTATAGCCGCAGTGACGGCAGGTTAATCTGAAATCACGAAAACCTGATTGCCTTCACCAAGATCGCGCGCAGATGGGGTGATAATAGTCTTCTTGCCCACCAGGATGTGGGAGTTGTTCTTGATCGCCATCCGCACATCGTCCTCGCAGACAAAAGGTACCGGCTTGGGCGGCGCCGCCGGAGTTTTGGGCTCCGGAGAGGTGGGACTCAGTTCGCGATACGACGCAAGAGGCGGCTGTTGCGCCTTCGAAGTCGCCGCCGCTGTTCTCATCACCAGAGGTTTAACTTCCGACAATGGAACATGATTATGGATAACCGGCTTGGACCCTGTTTGACGGCCGAGCCACTGATCCACCACATTTTCGATGATTGCTCGTTTCTGTACGGGCTGCGCAGTGTGGGCTGCGAAAACCGGCTCGGCCGATACCGGTGGAGCGGACGCGACATCGCGCACACCATACGCAACGCGCTTCAGGTTTATCAGATGCAGCGGAGAAATATTATCGGAAGTGATGTTATTACCCTGCGCACCGCAGCCGAGAGTCATTGCCGGAAAAAGATTGGTGGTGTATCCCACGGCGCCCAACGCCGCCGGCGTATTCACGCAGATCCGGAATGCCGGCTTTCGCAGTCCAAATTCGCGAACGATCTGTTCGTCGCGGGCATGCAGACTCAAGGTGTGGCCAAGCCCGCCGAATTTGAGAATCTCGATACAGCGCTCGCAACCTTCGCGCCAGTCCTTAACGGAAAAAAACGCCAGCAACGGCGACAGCTTCTCCATCGAGATCGGGTGATCCAGACCAACTGCTGAAGCATGGGCCACAATCGCACGTGTTCCGGCGGGGACGCTGAATCCGGCCATGGCGGCAATCTTTTCCGCCGACTTGCCCACGATCTTCGTATTCAAGGTACGGCGAGGCGTCTGAATCGTTTTTTCAAGCAAACCTTTTTCCGCTGGAGAGCAAAGATGCGCTCCCTGGCGTCGAAGCTCTTCGAGCACCGCGTCCTTGACGGTTTCATCGCACACAATGGATTGTTCGGAGGAACAGAGCGTGCCATTGTCGAATGTCTTCCCGGTCAGGATGTCGCGAACCGCTTTGGGCACATCTGCCGTGCGATCGATATACGTCGGCACGTTTCCAGGACCGACACCAAATGCGGGCTTGCCGGCGCTGTAGGCGGCCTTCACCATGGCGGACCCGCCGGTCGCCAGAATGAGAGCGGTGCGCTGGTGCTTCATCAGCGTATCGGTTCCCTCGAGGCTCGAATGCGTCATGCACGAAATCACTCCGCGCGGAGCGCCGGCGCGTTCGGCGGCGGCGGCCAGCAGGCGGCTGGTTTCCTGAATGCATTTTGCAGCTGAAGGGTGCGGGCTGAAAACGATGGTGTTCCGCCCCTTGAGTGCGATGAGCGCCTTGTAGATTGCCGTCGAAGTCGGGTTCGTGGATGGAATGATTGCAGCGATGACGCCGATCGGGCTGGCGACTTCCAGGATCTTCTTTTCCGGATCCTCATTCACGATACCAACGGTCTTCATTGGACGAATCGCGTTGTATACGTCGCGGGCGCAAAACAAATTCTTCAACGTCTTATGTTCGACGTTTCCATAACCGGTCTCGTCGACTGCCAGTTTTGCAAGTGGCGTGGCGTGGGCGATGCCGGTTTCGGACAGTGCCTGAAGAATGGACTCGACCTGTTTTTCGGAGAAGTGTTCGAATTTCAGGAATGCGGCATAGGAGGCCTCGGCGAGGTCGCGCGCTTCCTGAATGGATTCGAGGTCCTTATGCATGCCAGTGGCGAAGGAGCTTTTCCGTTTCCTCGAACGGCCTCGGAATCACGTGAACGGCGATGAGCTCACCGACACGACGTGCTGCCGCAGAGCCGGCTTCGAGGGCGGCGTTGACCGAACCAACATCTCCTCGCACAAGAACTGCGACGTAACCATTAAGCAGGTATTCCTTGCCGACAAGAACAACGTTGGCCGTCTTGACCATTGCGTCGGCGGCTTCGACCGCGCCGATCAAGCCGAGTGTTTCAATCATCCCTAATGCTTCCACGAAGCTCGCAACCTACCAGAATCGCCTAACAAAAGCAATTGACCGGAGTTAAGCCCTTTCCTTATCATTCACCGCAGTTTAGAAATGTTGGAATTCGGAACAAGCTTCAGGAAAGCACGGGAATCGCAGAACGTTTCGATCGACAAGATTGCCGTTGAGACGCGGATCAACTCGCGCTTTTTGCTGGCTATCGAAAACGAACAATTCGAACTCCTGCCCGGTGGAATCTTCAATCGCGGTTTCATTCGCAGTTATGCCGTCCGCCTGGGTCTCGATCCGGAAGAAGCGATCCTCGCGTACGAACAAATATTCCGCCCGGTAGAAATGGAGCCCGCAAACCAGGAGCCCGAACGCGTCCGGGGCAAGACGACAAAGATCCCCGTCTACTATGTTGCGATCGCGGGACTGGTGATATTCGTCGTCGTGTTCTATCTGGCGATGCGGCAGTCGGAGCCGGTTCGGGTCGCGGCGATTGCGCCTGCAACAGCGTCCCCAGCGACTGAGCCTGCGCCGCCGCCTGCTCCGGAGCCGGTGGCTTCGCCCATTGCGAACGCCACGATATCGGCCACCACCAAAGGTCCCGCAGTTTTGCCGACACCTGTTACGATTGCAGCTGCCGTTGCCGTTCAACCGGCAGCCCAGACGCCAACAACACCTGCGGCTCCGGCGCCCGCTGTGACCAATGCATCCATCGTTGTGGAGCTGGAAGCAAAGGAGGAAACGTGGTTCAGACTCGTGGCGGATGGGAAAGTCGCTACCAATGAATTGCTTCAACCCGGAACATCGCGTCGATTCAGCGCAAGCACTTCGATGGAAGTGAGTGTCGGCAATGCCGGTGGAATTGTTTTTCGACTGAATGGACAGCCGGTTTCTTCGCTTGGAAAGAGCGGACGAGTCCGAAGTTTCACAATCACGCCAACAACGACGGCTTCATCGCTCGCCGAAACTCCTCGTTAGCTGCCGATTTCCCCGGAACTAGAGCTGCTGAATGACCTTCAGCCGAATCGCTTCAACCTGGCTTCGGTCGGTAGCCTTCGGATTATCCTCGAGGTAAGTATCAAACTGGCTGAGTGCATCCTTCCACTTCTGCTGCTTGATGTAGATATTGGCCAGAGCCAGTCGGACCGAACCCATGTGTGAGTCGATCGACAAGGCCTCATTGAAACTCGCTTCAGCAATTCGATAGGAATGGGTGCGATAGAACGTTACCCCGAGAAGATAGTAGACCGTGGCATTGCGAGGTTCCATGCGCACGGCATCCTGCAGGATATGGAGTGAATCGTCATACATCACTCCAGTCACGAAGGGGCCTTCTGTCGCGTTGGCCTCCGCTTCCTCAAGGTACAGGATTGAAAGATTGATCAGGGGCGCGACCGATGCGGTGCTGAGGTTCCTGGCAAGGTTGTATTGCTTCTCGGCATCCCGATACCGGTCCATGCTTTGATAGACCGTACCCAGCATCACATGTGCATCGTAAAAGTCCGGCGCGAGCTTGACGACTCCTTCGAGCAACTCCACGACTTTGGAGGGTTCGCCCTTGCGCTTGCTCTCCACCGCCTTTTCAAAATCATCGACAGCCTTCCGGGGATATTTGCGGTTGAGCTCCGCAACGTTGATCGAGCCGGAATCCCAGGGATTCGGCTGCGCAATCGCAGTTGGTTTCGGGGTGAGGATCATGTTGACGATCACCCCTCTGTTCGCAGCCACGTTGACCGGCACTCGGGTCTCCTCAAATCCCTCGATCTTCACGAAGATGTCATAGGTCCCCGCGGCGAGGTTCCCGAAGTGATACCGGCCGGACAAATCATTATAGGTGTACGCAATGACCTGTTCGCCGTCCTTGGAAAGCAGGAGAATCTCGTGGCGTTCGGTAGGCTGATTGGTCGGCAGGACAATACTTCCGTCAATGGCGCCGGTGCGAGCCTGTGCGGTCTGACCGTGAATCGCCGCCACAGCCATGACTAACAGAAATAGAATGAAATAGATTCTCTTCGCCATAAGGTTGTCCCGAGAAATATTCCTTCCTGTATAACAAATGGGCTCCGCGATACTGAAAGCAAATCGGGTGCCATTCGTCAAAACTGCTGAATCACTTTTGCACGAATGGCTTCCATCTGGCTTCGATCGGAAGCCATCGGATTCTCCATGAGATAGACGTCGATCTGATCGAGAGCATCCTTCCACCGTCGCTGCCGAATATAAACGTTTGTCAGAACCTGCCGGGCCGCGCCCATGCGAGCGTCAATGTTCAGGGCCTCCTTGAGGCTCTCTTCGGCAATTCGGTAAGAATGAGCCCTGTAGAAAGTGACTCCGATCAGATAGCAGGTTGTCGCATTGTGGGGATCCAGCCGAATGGCATCCTGGAGGACGTGCAGGGAGTCATCAAACATCACTCCAGTGACGAATGGGCCTTCGTCTTTGTTCGCTTCAGCTTCCTGAAGATACAAGCTCGCCAGATTCAGGAGGGGAATAACGGACTTCGGATTCAAATCGCGCGACACGTTGTATTGCTTTTCCGCTTCGCGATAGCGATCCATGCTTTGATAAACAGTTCCAAGCAGACTGCGCGCATCGTAAAAATCCGGCGCAAGTTTCACGACCCCTTCCAGCAGCGCCAGGGCCCTCTCGGTTTCACCCTTGCGCCGGCTTTCGACGGCCTTCTGGAAATCATCCACCGCCTTCCCGGGAAACTTTCGCGTGAGAGCGGCGATATCGACGACATTCGAATCCAAGGTACTGGAATTGACGGCGATGCTGGCCTTCGGAGTCAGGATCATATTCACGATCGCCGATGAGTTCGCGGCAAGCTGTACCGGCACTCGTTCCTCCTCGAATCCTTCAATGCGGACAACGACATCAACGATTCCTGCCGGTATGTTCCCGAAATGATAGCGACCGGATAGGTTGGTAAAGCTCGAGGCAATCCTTTGCTCGCCGTCCTTCGCCAGCAGAAGCACTTCATACCGTTCCACCGGGTTGTTCGTCGGCAGAATAATGGTGCCGTCAATGGATGCCGTGCGAATGGGCGGAGTCTGGCCATATCCAGCAGCGGCAATCAGATACAGCAGGAAAAATGCAAGGCTGAGGTTCTTCAACATAGACGAATCCGGGTTTCGAATACCGTTATATACCAGTGAATTCGGAGAGCGGGAGGAATTTCGATAGCGGCTCAGCGAGGGTTATTTGATGAGCGCGCGCTCGAGCCGGCGCATCGCAACGATGAATGCAAATCCGCCGAGAAGTATCAGATAACCGGCGTGAAGAAAGATCGTGGGCTGCACGGTTCCGGTCGTCAATTGGCGCAGCATCGCTACCGCGTGATAGAGCGGAACGATCTGCACGGCCCATTGAAACGCCGGCGGAAACTCGGTCACCGGAAAGAATATGCCGCTGAACAGAAACATGGGCATGACGATGAGGCCCATCACTGCGTCGAAATCCTGAATTTTTTTCACAAAGCTGCTCATGCAAATGGCCATTGCGGAAAATGCCATACAGCAAAGCATTGCGGCAGGCAGCGCCAGAACGGCCCATCGCGACAGGATCATCGGCGAACCGGTTGCAAATCCCATCGCCAGCAGCACAACGATGAACAATGCGGCGTAGATCGAGCCTCGTATCTGCGCCCAGAGCATTTCGCCTAGCGCGATATCGGGAACGCGCATCGGTGTGGCCAGAATGCCGTCGTAGGTTTTTTGAAAATTGAGTTTGAAGAAGATATTGAAGAACCCGTCCGTGATCGCTCCATTGATGCAGCTCGACGCGAGCAGGCCGGGTGCGACGAACGCACTGTAACGGATTCCATTCACGCTGCCGATCATGCCGCCAATCCCGAGCCCGATTCCGATGAGGTAGAACAACGGCTCGAAAAAACCAGTGAAGATGATCATCCAGGTGTGCCGGTACACAATCAGATTACGCTGCACCATGCGGCGCGCCCGGCCTATGGAGGGCCACTGGATGTTCACGCCCATAGTTTTCTCCGGAAGGTTCTAAAAGACGCCAGGATTCCGATAGCCAGCATCACCAGCAGATAGGCCACATGAATCATCCATACATTGGAATGAATCGTATTCAGTGTGAATCCACGGGTGAGTTCAACGCCGTGAAACAGCGGCGTGAACCAGGCAAAAATCCGGAGCATGCGCGGCAGCCGGGCGATCGGAAAGAAGACGCCGGAAAAGAGAAATAGCGGCGTGATGATGAACCGGAACAGGATGTTGAAATGCGCGCCGGTTTTCAGAGTCGCCGCATAAGCCATAATCGCCGCGCTGAATGCCAGTCCGGTCAGCACCGCAGCGGGAATAGCCAGAAGCACCATGGGAGACCGCGGTATCCGAAACGCCGTCATCACAGCGGTGAATGCGGTGGCTATCGTGGCGATTCGCAAACCGAACCAAGCGAGTTCGCCAATAACAATCTCCTGAATGCGTACCGGCGTGGTGGCAATGGCTTCGTAGTTTCGAAACCAGGTCATTTTTCCGGTAACCGGAAAACTCGATTCGAAGCTCGCAGTCTGCATGCTGAATGATGCGAGGAGTCCGGGAGCAAGGAACTGGAGGAACGAAAAACCGCCCAGCAGGGTGGTGTCGCCGCGCTGGATCAGCGATCCGACGCCGATGCCCATCGCAATCAGGAACAGAGTGGGCTGCAGAAAACTAAACGTGACGGAACCGCGCCAGACGTGGCGGTACACCAGCGCATTGCGTTGAACCATTCGTAGTGCGGACAGCATATTCATCGGCTCTACTCCACCAGGGTCCGTCCTGTGAGGCGCAAAAAAACATCTTCGAGAGTGGAACGCCTCACCAGTGCGCTTTCGATCGGGATCTTTCGATGGTGGATCTCCTCAAGCAGCTGCTCGCCGTCCGCGGAATAAAGCAAACTCCGATCGGCCAGTGCCTCGATACGGTCGGCAAGGCCTTCCAACTGAGCGTTGGCGATTTCGCGGGTTCCATCCTGAAAGCGCAGCTCCAGCACCTCGCGAGTGGAATGGAGTTCGATCAGCTGTCGCGGCGATCCTTCGGCAACAATTCTGGCTTTGTCCATGACAACGAGGCGGTCGCACAATTGTTCGGCCTCATCCATGTAGTGCGTGGTGAGAAGCAGAGTGGCGCCGCGCCGCTTGAGTTGATAGAGGCGATCCCAGATCACGTGGCGCGCCTGCGGATCGAGCCCGGTGGTCGGCTCGTCGAGAAGAATCACATCGGGTTCGTTGATCAATGCGCGAGCGATGGTGAGCCGGCGTTTCATTCCTCCGGACAGCGATTCCACCTGCGCATTCGCCCGCTCCGAGAGCTGCACGAAATGAAGCAGTTCGTCGGTACGCTTTCGTGCGGTATTCCGCGGAATATCGAAATAGCGCGCATACATTTGAAGGTTTTCGCGGACCGTAATGTCGATATCGAGGTTGTCCTGCTGGGGAACCACGCCGAGCCGTGCTTTGATTCTGCTCGCGTCCAGTCTGGGGTCCATATCCATGACCCGCAGTTCGCCCTCGGTTGCAGGCGAGGTGCAGCCAATCATCCGCATGGTCGAAGTCTTTCCGGCGCCGTTCGGACCGAGAAACCCAAATGCCTCACCCGGAAGAACATCGAAATCGATACCGTTCACAGCGGTGAAATTTGCGAACCGCTTGGTCAATCCGCGCGCACGAATGAGAGGTTCCCGTTGCGGAGGCATCCGGCGATTCTAGAGACCGCTGCGGCGAATGTCGAGCGGCTCATCAAGAACACTTTGTGAGAACATGATCCCGGTGATGAACGAACTGCAAACTGCGAAGGAACTTGCGAAGCGGGCGGGAGAGATTCTTCTCGAAGCTTTCCACGGCAACTCCCCGGTGCGATGGAAGGGAGTGGGCAACCCGGTGACGGAGGCCGATTCGATGGCCAGTTCCTTTCTTGTTCAGGAACTCCGCAAACGGTTTCCCAACGATGGAGTGCTCTCGGAAGAAGAGCCCGATGACCTGTCGCGGCTCAACGCGCCGCGCACCTGGATCATCGATCCCATGGATGGCACATCCGAGTTTGTCTCTCACATCGGCGAGTTCACTGTAATGATCGGTCTGGCCGTTCACGGGAAACCCACACTGGGCGTGATGTATCAGCCCACGGAGGCAAAGCTGTACTATGGGATTTCGGGTGGTGGCGCTTTTGTGGAACAGAGGGGGATGATGACGTCGCTGAAGATCCCGCCGAAAGACGCCACTGCCGAAATCGTTGCGGCAGTCAGCCGGTCGCATGATTCCAAAAAATACCAGTCGATACGCGAAGCGATTGGGGTTGGCCGGATTATTTCCTCAGGAGGCGCAGGACTGAAAATCGGATTGATCTGTGAAGGTCTGGCGGATCTCTATATTCATGCAGGTCCGGAAACGAGTCAGTGGGACACCTGTGCTCCGGAAGTTATCATTGTCGAGGCAGGAGGACGCATCACGGATACTTTCAACTCGCCGTTGGTCTATAACGTCGAAGAGACCAGAAACCGTCTTGGTTTCGTCGCGAGCAGTGAACCGCTCCACGATCGAGCCATTCAGGCAGTCCGTCAATTCGTAACGATCCAATGAACAACCTCCACAGCATACGAATTCTCATGCTGAACACATCGATACTCTGCTTGCTGGGCGCATGCGCGGCCGTTTCCCAGGGCCCTGCAAACCAACGCGGCGATGTTCTGTTCATCGGCGATAGCTTTACCTACTACCAGAGCGGTCTCGACTTTCATTTTGAGCGGGCCGCCGCTTCTGCCACACCGCCGCTCGTGATCAAGGCGAACAGTTCCACTCAAGGCGGGGCTCCATTGAAAACGCTCTGGGATATTCCCGGTCCGCGAGCCGCAATCGAAAATGGCGGATATAAAATCGTCGTGCTTCAGGAGGACCTTTCCGAAACGACGGTCGCCAACTTTCGAGATTACGCCCGCCGGTTTGTCGGCGAAATCCGGAAGGCAGGAGCACGACCAATACTTCTGATGGCCTGGGCCTACAAGAGGCTCGGATGGATTTCCATGGAACAGATTGCCCAGGCACACCGGGACGCTGCAAAGGAGCTCGATGCGGACGTGGCGCCCGTCGGACTTGCCTGGCAAAAGGTGATGATGGAACGCCCGGCAATGGATATGTATGCGAGCTACCGGGAACACCCGAGCATCTACGGAACCTACCTCGCGACGCTGGTGGTTTATGCAACGGTCTATCAACAGAATCCGACCGGACTCAGTTACCGTCCTCAGGGCATCGGGGCGGACGACGCGGCATTTCTATGCGGCATCGCATGGCAGACCGTGCAGGAATATCGCGTTCCGCGTTCAGGTGCGCCATAGTGCGCGTGATATTATTCCGCCCGGAATCTCCGAGACAATTTCAACTTCGATTTTGAAAGGACAATTGCATATGTCAAATCCTAAGGTTGTTCGCTTTTCTCTCGTGGCACTGGTTCTGTTGGGACTGGCAGTACCGGCGATGGCTCAGCAACCGGCAGCGACCCTCACGATGAAGCAATTGAAGCCCAACGTGTGGGTCGGCCTGGGTGGCTCAGGAGGTAACAGCACAATTATCATTGGCCAGACGAGTGTGATCGTCGTGGATGCGAAGCAAACGGAACCAGGCGCGAAAGACCTGCTCGCAGAAATCGCTAAAATCACACCGAAACCGGTGAAGACCGTCATGCTCACTCACAGCGACGGCGATCATGTGAATGGCCTGGTGGCGTTTCCGGCCGGCATTGCGATCATCGCGCACGAAAACAACAAGAAGGAATTGCAGACGGCGTTGGCTGCAGGCGGCCGCGGGGCTCCACCGGCCGAACGGCTCCCCACACAGGTCACGACCAAGCAAAAGGAAGCCATGACGATCGATGGCGTGAAGGTAGAGCTTTACCACTTCGCCCCGGCACACACCAGCGGCGATCTCATGGTTTATCTTCCAGCCGAAAAGATCGTTTCGACCGGCGACATCGTGGTGACGAACCGGGCTGACGACAACCCGAATGTCCATTTTGAAAAGAACGGTTCCACGGACGGCTGGTTGAAAACGGTCAAGGGTTTGATTGGACTCAACGCGGAGACCTATGTCACCGGACATGGTGACCTTGTTACCAAAGCGGATCTGCAACGGAAGTTCGACGCAACCACCGTGCGGCGTAACAAGATCGCTGCAATGGTCAAGGAAGGCAAATCGCTGGATGAAATCAAGGCCGCTCTCCCCGACGCTCCGGCTCCCGGAGCGCCACCGCGGGGTGCGGGTGCTCCCGCCGGCGGCGCACCACCGGCTGCTGCAGCGGCACCGCGAGGCGCGGGCGCTCCTGCGGGTGGCGCACCAGCGGCTGCCGGCGCGGCTCCTGCCGCCGCACGCGGAGCTGCTGCTCCAGCGAAGACGTTTGTCGAAACTGCCTATATCGAACTGACGGCGAAGAAATAGAAAGTGGGACTGAAGATCCACGGATTGATCCGTGGATCTTCGGCCAACTCATTTTATTTATGAACCATTCGATGACCACAACTGCATTTACGCTGGATGGATATCGCATCGTCCGAACCTTCGGAATCGTTCGGGGAATCATCGTGCGGTCGCGCTCCATCTTTGGAACGATTGGCGGGTCGCTGCAAACCCTCGTCGGCGGGAATATTACGCTGTTCACCAATCTCTGCGAAAAGACACGTGAAGACGCTTTCGCAATGATGCTTCAGCACGCCGGTGAACATGGAGCCAATGCCGTGATCGGCGTTCGTTACGATGCCACCGAACTCATGCAGGGCGTTACGGAAGTCCTCTGCTACGGCACCGCCGTGCTGGTTGAAAAAGACGCGAACAGCTGACGCTATGAATTGCGAACCCAGCCGTATCGGGTGTTGCTGGGCTCACGACCCAATGCGGCATATCGCTCTTTGATCTGCCGCATGTTGTCGCCGTCGTAGCTTGCAATTTCCATAACGGACTTCAATTGTGAAGGCATCTGCCGTTCGTAGTCCTGGGGCACGGCGTTGAATTTCTGATTCACATCGATCCCATAAAGTTTCGCCGAGTTCAATCCGAGGATCTTCCTTTTCGCATCCTGCGTCAGTTCCGGATAGCCGTACTTCTTCCGGATCTCTTCGGGAATTTCGAATCGCCACATGGCGTCGATCTGCCACTGCGGCGAGCCATACCAGACCGAATCCGAACCGAAGACGATACGTTCCGGACCCATGAACTTCATCAGCTGACCCATGATGTGCGCCGCAACGGTGGGAAAGGTGATGACCGAAGACGCCCAGGTCGTTCCGATTTCCGCATAGGTGTTGGGAAACGGCGCGACCAGCGTGGCATATTCCGTTGTCCAGCTGATGTCGGGCACACCCTGCCTCAATCGTCCGGAGATGATTTCCTGCAGCGAGTCGTATACGAAAAATGCCGGCTGGATGCACGCGTGGTACGTTATGAAATTCAGCCCAGGCCAGTCTTTCGCTGCTTTGGGAAGGTCGGCCGGATGCCCCATTTCCGGAGTGGCCGGTGAAGCGTTGGTGAGTCCTTTGTGAACGCAGATATTGTTGAATCCGGGTTTTGTGGATTTCATCGAGGCATAGGCTTTGTTGATCCATTCAAATGTGGGATACGCCACGTCTTCATCGTCGTGACGCCATTGCCGCATCACACTCTTCGGATCGTTATCGACCTTCGCCGCGTATGAAATGTTGTAGCCCTTCCAGGAATCCGGCGCGTTGTTTTCGGCCTGTTGCTGAATGTTTTCCAGATTTCCTTTGCCGACATACAACATGCCGTGAGCCAGCATTCGCGTGGAACCGGAAATCTCATTGATGAAGTTTCGGGCTGCCGCCGTCTGGGCTGCCGTCAGCATTTCCGAGCGCGAAGCCTCCTCCGTATTCCTCGCAGCACGCGGTCCGATTCGATCTCCCGGAAGCCTTTCCACCTGGCCCTCGTTAATGAGCGAGGCCGTCACGTTGCTCAACAGCCCGACGGTGACCTGACTGTCGAGATAGACATCCTTGATGAACTGGACAATCTGAAAACTGGCGGGCGAGTTGGGAAGACCGACCAATGCCGGATTCCAAACGCCCCACGCGTCGCCATTCTCATCGGCGAGGCCCCGGGGATTGTTCGGATTCGTGCGATAGCCAGGAGAAGTTGGACCCTGAGCGAGCGCCCGGAGCGGTCCTCCGGGATTTCGCGACTGCGGCGATCCGTTGCCTGGGATCTTTCCGCGCACCATGTGCAGCTGATCGTCGAACACAAACAAATCGCGCGGTGCAGTGGCCTGCGCGAATGCCTCCGGCTCGAACATTTCGATGGGATTGACGTTGAAGAATCGTCCGAAGACTTCATTCATCGCCAAAAGAGATGCAGCCATTCCGCCGGTGCCGGCGAGAAACCGCCGGCGGCCGATGCCGAGTTTCCGGCTCGCGATCCGGCTCAATTCATCGATGCGGGCCTCGACTCGTTTCTGTTTCTCGGTTTGCGGTGCCGGCATGTACTCACCGTTGGATACCATCTGTGTCGGTATGGGAGAGGGAAACTGTCGTGAAGCATTGGCGCGCGACAGCGCAGAGGCTTCTGAGTCACTCAGGAGTGTGTGATCGTCCTCCCAGGATCTTCCTTCCTCGTTCCACTTTTCGATAGCCATGGTGACCTCGCTGCGGATTTGATCTGAGGACAATATGAAACCAGCCTTAAATGGTTCTTAAAGATTCGAAGAATATTTCTTCGCCTTACAGACTCGTGTCTTGGTCAAAGCAAATGTTGCGCGAAGCGGGTAGCGGTCTAGTTTGATATTCCGGCTCCTGGGACGCGAGCGGCTGCGAGCGCAAGCCCGATAGGGCGAAGCAATCAAGAGATTTTGGGTGGCGCAAAGCGCCGGGGTGGTAGCCAAGTCGAAAAGTTTCCCTTGGCACAGCTACCACCCCTCGCGGGATCCGCTTCGCGATCCCGCTGCCCTCCTATCCTAGGAGGGCAGCCTGTTCACCCTCACTTCAAACTAGACCACTGCCCGCGAGGCGCAACAAAAATGACTTGAGAATTTATTTCGAGAAGAACACCGGCACGCCAAAATCATCCTTCAACGTCCGGATGTACCTGTTGTTTTCCTCGCAGACATATTCATCCAGCTGTCCGCCCGGCCACCATTTGATGTCCCATGCCACAGTCCATGGCCGCGTATAGGCGCCGGGATCGTCGATCAGCGCTTCGTAGTGAAGCAGATCGCGCGCCGGCCGCGTGAATTTTTCAACCACGTGAAGCTTGTTGGTGTGAGGATGACCCGCGAAGTCCAGCCAGGTTTTCTCGTTGAAGTCGGTGATGTCGATCTTCAGCGTCTTGCCGCCGTCTTCATATCGACCGACGGAATGGCCAAAGAACGTTCCATCTTTCGTCGACGCGTGCTCGCGGCCATCCAGGTAAACCTCACGCCAGGCGTGTGAGACTTCGAATATCAGAAAAACTCGCTTTTGATCGGGGGTCTGAACGATCTCCATCGGATACGGCGCCGTAAACAGACGCGGTCCTCCGGGCGGTAAGCAGAAGGACTCGGGATCGTATTTGGCCTGGTTCCCGACGTTATAGTCATAAACGGCGGCGGACCACGGCATGAACGGGGTCTGAGGCTCGCCGGCTGAACCCTTCACAACGCGGCTGCGGCCCCCGCTGTTATTCGCGGGAGCCGCGCTGACGAACTTCGCCATGTTCTCGATGTAGTCAAGTTCCCAGACCCCCTTCTCACCATGAAGCGGGCCCAGATTCACCGTGCCATCGGCCTGCAACAAAGACTCCGATTCACGCCCGGCGCTTGCCCGCGACTGCGGCGAAGAAAGGGCTGCAGTCATCGCGCCGAGAATCACCGCAAGAAATGCCAGTGTTCTCATAAATCGGCGCTTCAGTTATTTTCCGGGCTCGAGGCGAAGCATGGCGCCGTTGGGCGTTGCCACATCGGTGAGCACGTAGATGAATCCGTCCGGTCCGATGCGCACGTCGCGAACACGCTGGTTCAGTCCGGTCATGATTTTCGTCTGGCTGGCCATTTTCCCCTTGTCGTCGAGAACGACGCGCATGATGAAATTGGTATCGCCTTCCCAGCTGCCCATCGAACCGACCAGGAGGTTGCCCTTCCATTTCGGGAACTTGTCGCCGTAGTACACGGCAACGTTGCCGGGATTGAACGAACATGGACCTGCGCATGTGGGCACCCAGAAATCCACGGGATCCTCAAAACCTGCCACGTTGTTCTTGCCCATGCGACCGAGAGTTCCGTCGTAGTGAGTGCCGTTGGTAACGACCATCCAGCCATAATTCTTGCCGGCTTGAATGCGATTCAACTCATCGCCGCCTCGCGGGCCGAATTCCGTGGACCACATGTCGCCGGTGATGGGATCGATCGTCAACCCAAGCGGATTGCGATGGCCGAGCGAATAGATCTCCGGTCGATAACCGGCCTTGCCCACGAACGGATTGTCCGAAGGAACGTTTCCATCATCTTTCAGTCGCAGTATCTTTCCGATATCGTTTGAAGGGTCCTGCGCCAGTTCCCCATAGTTGCGGTCTCCGCTGGTGATGTAGAGGAACCCGGCCTTATCAAACGCGAGCCGGGATCCTTCGCTGTTTCCGTCGGCAGGGCCTTGCCCGCAACAACGCGCCACAATGCCCGGTGCGATTTCGCCTCGCGCCACCGGAGGCACAGTTCCGGCACCGCCCAATGCCGGTATCGCAATGAAAATGTCCTTGCCCTCGGTGAGCGCCGCGCCATCCCACTTCGCGCGGTACACCGCAAGGCCGCCATTCGCGGCATCCGGCTCGCCCGGCTTCGAGTACGCCAGATAAACAAAACGGTTCTGGGCAAAGTTGGGATGCAGCGTCACATCCAGCAAACCGCCAAGCCCTTTGACGTAGATCCTGGGCAGACCTTCGATTGGCGTGGGATCGAGCACTCCTTTACGAACAACGCGAAGGCGGCCCGCCCTCTCAGTCACCAGCATGTCGCCGTTCGGAAGGAACGCCATGCCCCATGGATGATCGAGTCCCTTCGTGATAACCGTGATATGAAGACGATTCTCTCCTTCACCGATATCAAATGGTCCGTCTCCTAGCGGAGGAGCGCCGCGGCCGCCGCCTCCACCACCTCGCCCGGCAGCAGCACCTCCGGGACCGCCTCCGCGGGCAGGTGGTGCGCCACCGGCCTGTGGCCCGCCTGCAGGCGGTGCGCCGGCCGCCGGCGCAGTTACAGGTGCCTGCGACGCCTGCAAACCAATGCCAGCGCCATGGACGGATAGCATCAGCGTCACTGCGAGAGCCAGGAATGCCAGTGCGATCAAAAGATTTTTCGAGTGAAAGGATTTCATAAACGATGTTCCTCCCGAGGTGACGACGGTTCGGTGTCCCATACGGAAATGAACGATCGAGCGTTCCCCTCCGCGTGGCGGCCTGAAGAATATGCCAATCCATGGCGAGTGCAAAGGAGGAAGGTGGGGATGATGAGGATAAATTGGGGACAGGCCCCGAAATCGCGGAACGGTTATCGCAAATACGAAACGGACGCAGCGATTTCGGCTCCAGTCCCCAATTTATTCTCGCGACAATGCCACTCGCACCACTGATTTCCCTTCTACTGATGGCGATTCGACTTTGCTTGGAGTGATGACTCTCGAATCGTTGGGTCTTCTGCTGACTGGTTTCCATCGATCCTGAGATAGAATGCGCGGACGATGACACCACTTCTGAAGAGACCTTCGATGAAGGGATTCATTGCAGCCATTCTGGCGATGGGCATCATCCGGTTTGTTTTGACACTCTCCGGATTACCCGACAGCACCGTGAAGTACTTCAGCATGACGGTCATCATCATTGCCGGCACGCTGTATTTCGCGATCGCCACCAGCTCCCATAAGGAGCGGCTCAAAGCATCCTACTTTTTAATACTTCCGTACCTGGTTGTTGAAGTAGCTGCGCTTGGTTATACCTGGGCGAGCGGCCGGCAAACTATTTTTCACTCAGCAGACTATTCCTTCGGAATGCCTATTGCCTACCACACACTGGGTCACCTGGTAGGCGGATTGACCTGGGAACCGCTCTCAGTCTTTGTGGTGATGGAAATCATCTGGGGAATCTATACGCTCGTTCGGAAGGTCACCGGCTAGTCCGCGTCCGGCACTATCTCCGTCCTGCGATTGCGGCGATTCCGGCTGCGATGGATATCAACACCCACGACCCAAAAGGTACGGCAAGAAACACAAACGTTTGCTGGGTATTCCGGAGACCGAATACCGCGACCCCATAGACAGCCAACGAGACAACGGTGAGTACCAGCATCGCGCTGTAAAGAACCGCCCGAGTCGTCGCCAACCAGCGCGTCGAAAATACAAGTTGGGCAAACAACAGAGCCACGAACGGCAATAGCATCCAGCCGGTGAAAAGCACGAGCAGCACCGGGGGTGAGTGAAGATGATCGCGCAACATGAGGGCGAGCGAACCGGCGGCCCCGACCACCACCGCGATGGGTGACACGACGCGCATGAGGCTTAGGATTCCGGTTTCGGATAATCCCCGATTCGCTTCTGATTTTGAATTCATGGAGGACTACTTTAGCCGAGGAGCCAGACGTTTCACGAACAGGGAGTAGGGCACGCCATACATTTCGGGCAGCTCCCGGATACGTTCAAAACCAAACGCCGCATACAACTTCTGCGCTGCGCGCATGACAGGAGTCGTGTGAAGGGCGAGAAGCTCCGCCTGATCCTCCACAGTGCGATCGACACAGCGTTGAACCAACAGCCTGCCAATCCCTGCACCGCGACAATCCGGAAGAACCGATAGCAGACGCACAATCGGCCACTCCGGTTTGAAGAAATCCCGCTTCGGTTGACCTGGGCCAACGTAACCAACCGCGCCCACAAGCCGTCCAGCGGACTCGGCCACAATCACTTCGCTTTGTTCCGCCCGGTCCACCAACGTTCCGAGGCCCTTTTGAAACTCCGTCCACATTGGAATATCCGGGGCAAGCTCGGCATACGCTGCAAACACCAACTCATTCACGGCCTGGGCCTCTTCTGGACGGAATCGGCGTAGCAGCACTTCAGTCACAGTCAACTCCTTCCGGAGCCTGACTACTTCTGAGGTTTCGGCGGATATTTCGAGATGATGCTCTTTGCATCGCGGGGCAGTTTCTGTGCGAGTTTTGAGCCGTTGCTTTCCTGTTCTCGATACACTCCCCGCCACACCAGCGTTCCGGCGTCCCGCGTAGTCAGATCGATAATTAACGTACCTTCGCTGAAGCGGACCGATTCGGGGCCCGTCCCGCGAATGATCGTGCCCGGTTGGCCGAGCCCTCCTGGGATACGGACATCGGGACGCTGTTCCACAACGCTGTAATCTTTTCCGGCGACCATGTAATCCGCGAATATGTCGGGGTGATCGGCAGACTCTTTCAGACCCCTGGACGCCAGTGCGTCCCGCACCGCATCGCCAAGCTTGCGTGCGAACAGTGAATTGTTCAGCTCCGGCCGCTGGCTGTCGATGGTCGGCTGATGAATCGCGAATGTCTTGATTTTCGAGAAATCGGTGTGCACGTCGAAGTCGACATGGCGGTCATCGGCAGACAGAAGAATAGAACACAGTATCAGGACAGCAGGAATCCCTGCGAATCGTTTCGTCCCGGCGGCGCGCTGATGGTTCAAAAAATCATTTCCCCTTCGATGGAAATTCCGAAAGCAGTTTCTTCGCATCATCCGGCAGTTTTTGCGCGAGCTTCGCGTCGCTCTTCTCCGTGTCGTGGTAGACGCCGCGCCAGACCAGGAGCGGCGGCGTGGCGGTCGTATTCACATCGATCACGAGAGTCCCTTCGGTAAAGTCGACCTGCTGGGAGCTCGGTGAGTCCGTGGAGCCCCCTCGTCCGCCACGATCGCCGCGGCCGCCACGAATGGGATTCGCGCGTCCTCCCGGGCCGACGCTATAGTCCTGTCCGTCGACGGTGAACGTCGCAATGGTGTCCGGGTGTTCGGTCTCCTTCGCTTCCATCATTTTCCTGGCCACGAACGCCGTCCGAATTGCGTCCTGAATTTTGGACACGACCAGGCTGTTCTTGAGCTCCGGTCGCCTGCTATTGATAATGCCCGCGCCGATGGAAAACGTTTTGAACTTTGAAAAATCGGTATGACTATCGAAGTCCACATTGTGATCGTCGGCCAGCACCAGTAATGAGAAAAGGATCAGGCCAACCGTTATTCCCCCCAGACGCATGATTCCTCCGATTATGGGGTCAGACCCCTCGTTTCCCTGACCCCATATGGCGGATCACACATTACGAGGCCTTGAGCTTCTTTACCAGAACCTTCGAGTTGCGTCCGCTATGGTCGTATTTCTCGCGCCGGCCGGGCGGCAGGTCGTCGGGTCTGCCTTCGGAAAAGCCGGCCTTCGATTGAAAGTAAGTAAATGCCTGGGTTGAAAGCGTGATCAATTCCGTCAGGCCGGTTTCGCGCGCTTTGTTTTCGGCAAACTGGATCAGCTTGCGGCCGATGCCCTGGTTTTCGTGCGAAGGATCGACATAAAGACTGGCAAGCTCGCCCTGCTGTTGTGCGGAATAGACGTGCAGCGCCACGCATGCGACCGGATTCTTGTCGATTTCGAAGATATAGTAATCCGCCAGGTTCTTCTCAATATCGGCGCGAGTCCGCCGGACGAGTTCGTCCGCTTCCACACCTTTTTTGGTCAATATCTGGATTGCCCGGATGTCTTTCTTCTTGGCCGGCCGGATCTGCTCGTATTCATTGGCGTAGATGAGCGTGCCAATGCCCTCGTTGGAGAACACTTCAGCGAGCAGGCCTTCGTCTTCGCGGCCGCTGATAATGTGAACACGCTGCACACCCGCGGCGCAGGCGGCAGCCGCGTGCTGAGCCTTGGAAAACATTTCCGACGAGAAGCCGCCGGGTCCGGCCTGAACAAGTCTCTGCAGGTCCGCGACCAGCATCTGGCGAATAAACTGATCGTTGTACCGCAACCCATCCTGGACAGTGATGTAAATTAGCTTTGTTGCCTTCAAAGCTTCGGCCACCGCGAGCGCAATGCCGTCGGAATTGACGCGATAGGTCTTGCCATCGCCATCAAAGCCAAGCGGTGGAACGACCGGAACGATGGACTGGTTGAGCAGCGTCTGAAGAAGTTCGATATCCACGCGCTCCACTTTCCCGGTGAACAGATGATCGACTCCCTGAATGATTCCCAGCGGATGCGCGATGATCGCATTCGAGCAGGCGGCACGAAGATCGTTGGCCGAAAGTCCCTCAAGAATCTCGTGCGTGAGACGGTTTGCGGCGTCCATTGCCAGCTGCAGGGTTGAGCCATCGGTCACGCCGGTGCCGTCAAGGTTCGACGCATGGACGCCCTGCTTTGCCGCAAGAGACTTGATCTGCATAGAGGCGCCGTGCACCAGCACCACACGGATGTTCAATGAGCGGAGCACGGCGACATCCAAAAGGATGTTGGCGAAGTTCTCGTCCGTGACGATGGCTCCATCCACCGCAATAATGAATGTCTTTTCTCGAAACTGCGGAATGTATTGAAGGATTCCGCGCAGATCCGTGAGCTTCACGTTAGCACCCAGCAGCTGATGTTGCATGCTGCTTCCAATTTCACAATATAAAAACCCATCCACTCTACACCGAAAAAGAGGACGAGGTGCTCCAAACCTCTGCGGTTATTCATTCACTCGATTTGGCGAGGTTCTATTTCGCCAGACTGCGCATGTACGCTACAAGCTTCTTGCTCGTGTCCGGTCCGAGTTCCTTTTCGAATCCGTCCATATTCTGGCCTTTGCCCTTTAACACGACCTGGAGCAGTTGATCGTCGGGCATCCTTCGAATTCCGGGAGATGCGATGTCTTTCACTTTTAGCTTCTTTCCCCTGGCCGTCCGGCCTCTTCCGTCTTCTCCGTGACAAACCGAGCATTTGTCGAGATAGATCTGTTTGGCACTCTTCTGTGCGGGTGGCGACGAGAGGAACGTCACTGCGGTGATGCCGGCAACAAAAATCAAAACCAACAGGCCTTGGGTCCGTCGAGTCATAGACGAGAATCCTCCTTCAATCATTCAAGAACTTCATGTCCAGCGAATGATGACCAGTTCCTCTCGGTAGTAGGTTCGCTGCAGGTCCATCAAAAGTTTTCCCAACCTGGGAATGAATAGTATGCCGTTCCTGCCGCCATCGGGCACCTTATCGGCCCGTAAGCCGGAGTTCCAACGCCGGTCTGCCCGGCACCTTTCGTAGGATTGCGTATTTGAATAGCCGCATTCTGAAACAGCTCGCCCACTAAATAACCGGATTCGACGCGGAATCCGTTAGAGTACTGGGAATGTCCGTGCTCGGTTTCTGCGAATGGATTGAAATGACGTGGCTGGCGACGCAAGTGAGGGAAACCGCGTATGGGTTCTCCATTCTTGCCACGATTCATGTTCTCAGTATGACGTTCTCGGTCGGTACGCTGATCTGGTTTGATCTCCGCCTCCTCGGCGCCACCTTGCAGCCGCAACGGGTATCGCGAATCTATCGGCAGCTCATGCCGTGGATGATGGGCGGCTTTGTCATTTCTGTCGTCAGTGGAGCAATCCTGTTCGCCGGATATGCGACCCGGAGTTACGCCAACACGGCATTTCGAATCAAACTGGCCACTCTGGTACTGGCTGGAGTCAATGCGCTCGTCTATCACGTTTTGACGGAACGAGGGATTGCAGGCTGGGACGAAGCACTGAAGCCGCCACCGTCCGCCAAAGCGGCGGGCATCATTTCTCTGATTCTGTGGACAACGATCATCGTCGCCGGACGCACGATGGCCTATACCCTGTTCTAGCCTGTTATAATTATCCGTTTATGGTAGTGCCAGGAAAGGTCACCGATCAGGAGAGCATCGTTGTCCGCGGGGTTCGTGTCCACAACCTCAAGAACATCGATTTCGAAATCCCCCACAACGCGCTCACGATCGTCACGGGAGTCAGCGGCTCGGGGAAATCGTCCCTCGCCTTCGACACGATTTACGCGGAGGGGCAGCGGCGCTACATCGAATCGCTGTCCGCCTACGCGCGCCAGTTTCTCGAACGTATCGAAAAACCGGAGATCGACGAGGTCATCGGCATTGCTCCGGCCATCGCCATCCGTCAGCGCAACACCACGCGAACTCCACGATCGACGGTTGGCACATCGACGGAAATCTACGATTATCTGCGGCTGCTGTTTGCCCGAGTCGGAATCACACATTGCCGGAGCTGCGGCAAAAGCGTACAGAAGGACACCGTCGATCGCATCGCAGACATCGTCTTGCAATGGCCGGAAGGGACCCGGTTCTATGTTCTCTACCCGCTCAAAGCGAAGACGGCCGGATCCACGGAAGCGGATCTCGCCCAACAGCTGGGCGATCTCAAACGGCGGGGCTTCGCGCGCATTTATCAGAACAATCGGATCTTCGAATACTCTCAACCCGAATCACTGCTCGATGTCGACTTCGGCAAACCCGCATTTGTGCTTGTCGATCGATTGAAAGTCGATCCCGCATCGCGGCAGCGGCTCATCGATTCGGTCGAAATCTGCTTCCGCGAAAACAATGGCGAGGTTGTGATCGAGGCTCTCGAGGAACCAACGCCCCGTCAGTATCGGTTCAGCGAAGCATTCGAGTGCAAGACCTGCGGTATTCGATACGAGGATCCGGAACCGCGGCTGTTTTCATTCAACAGCCCGTTTGGGGCGTGCCCGCGCTGCCAGGGATTTGGAAACACCATCGATCTGGATATGGATCTGGTCGTTCCCGACAAGGGCCTGTCGTTGAATCAGGGCGCCGTGGAACCGTGGACGAAACCGCGATATCGAACCATTCTTGCAAGTTTCAAATCGGATGCGCGGCAGCGTGGCGTCCGGTTGGACGTTCCGTTTCGCGCATTGGACGTGGATGAAAAGACCTTTGTGATGAACGCGGCGCGAAAGTTTTTCGATTACCTCGAGACGAAGAAATACAAACTCCACGTGCGGGTGTTTCTGAGCCGGTATCGCGGATACAGCGTCTGTCCGGAATGCCATGGCAGCCGATTGCGTCAGGAAGCGCGAAACATTTACATCGACGGAAAAAACATCGCGGATGTCTGTGTGATGACCATTCACCAGGCCGGCGAGTTTTTCGCCGGCATCCAGCTGACAGAAGTTCAGGCCACGATTGCCGAGCGGATTCTCTGGGAAATCCGGTCCCGCCTGCGCTTCCTCAACGACGTCGGACTCCAGTACCTGACTCTGGATCGCCTGGCGTCGACGCTGTCCGGTGGAGAAACGCAGCGCATTCAGCTGGCCACGTCGCTGGGATCCTCTCTCGTCGGCGCACTCTATGTGCTTGACGAGCCGTCCATCGGACTCCATCCACGCGATGCCCAGCGCCTCATTCAGATTCTTCTGCGTCTGCGCGACATTGGCAATACGGTGCTGGTCGTCGAGCATGACGCGGAAATCATGCGATCGGCCGATCACATTCTCGACCTTGGACCCGGCGCCGGAGAAAACGGCGGCCAGCTGGTGTACCAGGGATCGATGGAAGGACTCCGCCACAGCACGGGATCGCTCACCGGCAAGTATCTGTTCGGCGAGCTCCGCGTGCCGATCCCAAAGGAACGACGCAAGGTCACCCCCAAGGCGATTCACTTGAAGCACGCATCACGGCACAACCTGAAAGACGTGGATGTCGAAATTCCTTTAGGGCTCATGACATGCATTACGGGTGTCTCCGGATCGGGAAAATCCACGCTCGTGCACGAGTGTTTGTACCCGGCCATGAAAACCGCCATGCACAACGGCGATCCGGAACCCGGGGCCGGAGTGATTGAAAGCGGTATGAAGTGGATCGCCGATGCCGTCCTCGTCGATCAGAGCCCGATAGGACGTACTCCACGTTCCAACCCGGTAACCTACGTTAAGGCGTTCGACCAGATTCGGGAGGTTTTCGCATCGACACGCGAGGCGCAGGGACGCGGATACAACGCAGGAACGTTTTCATTCAACATTCCCGGCGGGCGCTGTGAAGTCTGCGAAGGTGATGGGACCGTCACCGTGGAAATGCAGTTCCTCGCCGATGTCGAACTGATCTGCGAAGAGTGCAAGGGAACGCGTTACAAGAGCGGGGTTCTCGACATTCTGTTCAAGGGAAAGAACATTTACGAAGTGCTCCAGATGACCGTACGTGAAGCCGTGAACTTCTTCTCAAGCGTTCCAAGAATCACGAAGAAACTCAAGGTGCTTGATGAAGTGGGCCTGGGATATCTGCGCCTCGGACAGTCGGCGACCACATTGTCCGGCGGAGAAGCGCAGCGCATCAAGCTGGCGACGTTCATGTCGAGGGAAGTGAGCTTGAAGACATTGTTCATATTCGACGAACCGACCACAGGCCTGCACTTCGACGATATCAACAAGCTGCTCATGGCATTCAAGCGATTGATCGAAGCGGGCGGAACCGTGTTGATCATTGAGCACAACCTCGACGTGATCAAATCCGCAGACTGGGTGATTGATCTCGGCCCGGAGGGCGGAAGCGGAGGAGGTCACGTCGTCGCCGTCGGAACTCCTGAACAAATTGCGGCAAATCCGTCTTCGCTCACCGGAAAGTTTCTGGCTGGTGTTTTGAAAGCCTGAGCTGGAATCGCGACGCCGCGAAGCGGGCAATAACAAACCTGGCTCATATTCGCCAATTACCCCTCCTGGCCAGGAGTTCACTATGTAGGAAAAAAAGGCCAATCTCACAATTGGCTCTGGAGTTAACAGAGCCAAGAAACTGAAAGGAGATTGGCCCCAATGAAGAAC
>Ga0209488_10000038_pt1 | contig 91697 bp, 80 predicted proteins | sample Rivendell_Oct201_8_FD_188349 | JGI IMG/M metagenome (GOLD analysis project Ga0209488, IMG submission 188349) | Vadose zone soil microbial communities from the Eel River Critical Zone Observatory, Northern California, USA -... | ecosystem: Environmental > Terrestrial > Soil > Vadose zone >...
GAAGGCCGTCCGGCCCGGACGCCCGGCGCGCGGGCAGCAACGCTGCCGACGACTTACGGAAGAAGCTCGGCAAACCCGGCCCCGGAGACCGCGTGTGGCGCATCGAGTTTCGTTGCCTTGGCCCCGACGATCGCATCGCGCGCCGCAACGACGCGACACTCGATTCCGAAAAGCTTGCGAAACTGAAGTCGCGACTCGCCCGCATGGATCAGTCCGGGGAGTGGACACTCAAGACGATGCGACTGATCGCGTCGCATCCGGGCGTCGTGTCGACGATTCTTGCGAAGCGGATGAAAATGGAACGGCCGGCATTCAAGATCAACGTCCGCAAACTGAAGGAACTCGGGCTCACCGAAAGTCTTGATGTCGGCTATCAACTGTCTCCCCTGGGCAAGGCGTTACTGCGCGCAATCCAGAATTGAGTGGTCTTATTGCCCTCATAAGTTAGGAGGGCAGCGCGATTGCGAAGCGATCACGCGAGGGATGGTTCCTGATGGAACCAACGCCGGCGCGCCATCTCTTGATGTCCCACCTCTCCTGACTCAGGAAGGGAATATTCTTCTCTTACGGATCATTCAAATTTTGATAATTACGCGGGATTCACGATACGGCCATCCAGCAAATGAATGGTGCGATCCGCGTGACGGGAATAGCGGGGGTCGTGCGTTACCATGCAAATCGTGGTGCCTTCGCGATGTAGTTCGCACAGCAGTTCCATCACTGCTTCGCCATTTCCGGAGTCGAGGTTTCCCGTTGGTTCATCGGCGAGCAGGATCGCCGGCGATCCTGCCAGCGCTCGCGCCACGGCAACGCGCTGCTGCTGGCCGCCGGAAAGCTGCGCCGGAAAGTGTTTCATCCGATGATCCATGCCCACACGTTGCAGCGAAGCCTGCACACGCTCTCTCCGCTCCACCGGAGACATCCCGCGATACGTGAGGGGCAGCACCACATTTTCAAACACCGTCAAGTCTCCAATAAGATTGAACGCCTGAAAAATAAATCCGATCTCCCGATTGCGCACACGCGCGCGTTCCCCGAGCGACAGATCCTCGACCGGAACGCCGTTGAGCGCATAGCTCCCCGACGTTGGCGAATCCAGCAGGCCCAGTATCGATAGCAGAGTCGATTTGCCGCAGCCGGATGGTCCGGAAATCGACAGGTACTCTCCCTTCTCGATTTCCAGATTGATTCCCGCCAGCGCGTGAGTCTCCACTTCATCGGCGAAGAACACCTTGCGGACCTCGTGCAGTTGAATAACGGCGTTCTCCATCGTCATTCGTGCCTCAAGGCTGCGATCGGATCCACCCGCGACGCGCGTCGCGCAGGCAAATATGCGGCAAGCGCCGCAACAAGGGCGAGTAGCAGCGTGGCAACCGCGATGGTTTGCAAATCCGTCACCTCGAGACCAAAAAGCAGTTTCGATACGCGACCCGATGCCGCGTACCCGGAGACCAGTATTGTCGTGACTCCAATTGCGATACCGATCCCGACGAGCAGGAGAGCTTCACGCAACGTGACCCATGCCACCTGAATACGCCTCGCACCCAATGCCACTCGAATGGCCATTTCTCCGGTCCGTTGTATGGCGGCGAACGCGAACACTCCATAGATTCCGACACACGCCAGCAACAGTGCCAGTACTCCGAACAGGGTCGACAGCGTCGCAATCATGCGCTGCTGCACCAGAACGGCATTCACTTCCTGCGCCAGCGAGCGCACTTCGAATTGCGGGACTTCCTTATCGGTCTTCCAGACTTCTTCTCGAATGCGGGTGGCAATGAAATCCGGTTTCCCCTCGTCGTTCATTCGCACATGGAGAATCATCTGCCCGCGCAGAGTATTGGCCTGTAGAAACGGCTGATAAATGACAGGCGGCGTGGGTCCATTCAGACTTGTATAGCGGGAGTCCTTCACCAATCCAACGATGACCCCGAAGCGCGTCGAATCTCGGCCCACGCAGGGCCTTCCCATCGGATCTTCACCGGGGAACGCGAGCTTTGCGAACGTCTCATTCACGACGCACACCCGCATCGAGCTCTCAGTCAGGTCCTGATCATTAAAATCGCGACCGTCAAACACCGGAATGCCCATGGTCTCAAAATATTTTGGGTAGACGACCTGCGCCGATACCGCGACGCGCTCGCCCGAACGGGCCTGCAGTGAGCCCGCGCTCGCGCCCGACTCCGGTTTCGTCGGGGAAACATTCGCAAGGCTGGCGGATTGCACTTCGGGAATCGCGCGGATTCGCTGCAGCAGGTCCGTATAGATACGATCGAGCCGGGCGGGAACGCCGCGCTCGTTCCGCTGATTGCTCAGTTTGGGTTCCACGCGAACGATCAATACCTTGTCGCGATTGAATCCCTCATCCTGTCGATTCAGATTCACCAGGCTTCGCACAAACAAGCCGGCACCGGCGAGCAACAGCAAGGACAGTGCAATCTGCGCAACGGCCAGGACCTTTCCCGCGCGCAGGCTGCTGCGGCCGCCGCTGGTCTCCGTCCGATTCTTCAGCGCCGGAGTCAGATCGATGTGCGTGGCTCGAAGCGCCGGCGCAATACCGAAAAGCAACCCGGTCAGTATGGAAACCGCCGCCGTAAACAGAAGAACGCGCACACTGAAATGCAGATCGAGGATCAACGCGCTGCGGCCCGCGGACATATACGCCACCATCGAACGCGTGGCCAGCTGCGCCAGCAGGCATCCGAACGCCCCGCCTGCGATTGCCAGCAGCGTGCATTCCACCAGCAGCTGGCGCACAAGACGCCACCGTCCCGCTCCCAGCGCCAGCCGCATGGCGATTTCGGGACGCCGCGCCGTGGCTCGAGCCAGCAGCAGACTGGCAATGTTGGCGCACGCAATCAGAAGGACAATCGCGACGACCGCCATCAGAATGAAAAGCGTCTCCGAGAATTGCTGGCGCAATCCGGTAACTCCTGCCGATGCCGGGCTCAACATGACACGGCGATCGGTGATTCCCGGCAATCCCTGGTCCGGCGTATAGAACGCCTGCAATGATGCGGCCGCATCCTGCGGATCAATGTCGGGCTTCAGTCGCGCCACAATCTGCAGCCAGGGGCGGTCCACGCCGGTGCCTTCAACGCCGCTGGTTACCACAGGCGTCACGGCAGGCTGCATCGAAAGAGGCACGTAGATATCCGGAGATATTCCCACCTCCACGCCCTGAAATTCGGGTGGAGAGACGCCGATGATTTCGAACGGGGTTCCCGACAACCAGATGGTTCGGCCGACCGTGGAAGTATCCAGTCCAAATCGATTCTTCCAGTAGTCATAGCTGATCACCGCCACCGGATGGGAATTTGGAACCACATCGTCTTCGGCCGCAATCATTCTTCCGGCAACCGGCTTGATGCCGAGCAACGAAAAATAGTTTCCCGAAACGCGCAGCCCGTCGGCAGTGGGTTCGAGGCTCCCTTCCACGCTCACGTTGAGCCGTACACCGGAATAGGCTGCGAGTTCGGCAACCTGGTTTCTGTCGCGCATCTCGAGATACAACCGGTAAGGAAAAAAATACTCATTGCCCATCGCGCTGTAGTGAAAAAGAAAACCCTGGGAAGACGTTCCCTGCGGCAGATGAAGCACCCAGAGCTGCTGCGGATCGCGAACGGGCAGCGTGCGCCACATGACGGCATTCATCAAACTGAAGATCGCCGTGTTCGCGCCGATGCCCAGAGCCAGCGAGAGAATGACTACTGCAGTGAAGACGGGAGTTCTGCGAAGCGTACGAATGCCGTAGCGCAGATCCTGGCCGAGCTCTTCAAACCATTTCGAGCTCCACACCTCGCGGCTGCTCTCCAGGTAGAGCGTGGCATTGCCAAAGTCGCGGCGGGCCTGCGCTCGCGCCTCGACTTCGTCCATACCGGAGTCCATGAGGTCGTCCACGCGTTCGGCAATGTGGGATTCAATTTCTTCGGCAAGTTCGCGATTGATGCGACGCTGGCGCAGGCGCGCCAGAATCCAATTCATGACTCAATGACCTTCATGACCTTTGCGATGCCATCCAGCATACGCTCAAAACTGGACACATGACGATCGAGTTGCTTGCGGCCGGCAGGAGTGATTTTATACGTGCGGATTTTGCGGTTGCGCGCGGAGATTCCCCACTCCGCGCCGACCCAGCCGGATTTCAACATGCGCTGCAGCGCCGGATACAGCGAGCCTTCCTCGATCTGCAGCAGATCTTCGGAGGCGCGCTTGATGAATTGTGCGAGGGCATAACCGTGCAGGGGCGCACGGCGGAGAGTCTGGAGAATCATCATCTCCAGGGCTCCGGGAAAGAGATCACGTTGTTCGACGGTTCGATTCGTTACCATACCTGTTCACTCTAGGGCTGAAAATTCCAGCAGTCAATGTTCAAGGAAACGAGAATCAAAAACAGGAGAGGGAGCATTGCCCTCCTGAGTCAGGAGGGGAATTTGCCCCTCCCTCGCAAAAACCAGCTCGCTCCCCTACAGCTTCGCCAGCCGGCCGTCGCTGTCGCCATAGCTCTCCTTGTGAATTCCGTACATGTCCAGTACGCTGAGCAGCAGGTTCCCGGTCGTGACCGTCTTCCGCTCATAGGTAATATGGCGCCCTCCCTTGAGCTGGCCGTTGGCTCCGCCGACCAGAACATGCGGCACGTCGTAGTGCTGATGCTGATTCGAGTTGCCCATATTCGTTCCGTAAAGAATCAGCGAATGGTCGAGCAGATTTCCGTCTCCATCGGGAATCGACTTCAGCTTCTCGGCGAAGTACGCCATCTTCGACACGTGATAGCGGCCAATCTTGGCATACCGCGCGATCGTCGTCGGATTGTCCTGATGATGCGAATCGCCATGATAGCTGCCCGTCTGGCCGCCATCGGGGAATAGATCGCTCTTGGGCAAGGGATACACAACACCGGTGAGATCGCGTGCGCCAAGAAGCGTGGCCACGCGAGTGATATCCGCCTGGAATCCCAGCGCGATCAAGTCGTAATGCATTTTGATGTGTTCGTCGTAGGTAGACGGGATGCCGTTGGGTTCATCGTATTCCGGTAACGCCGACGACGCGTTCTTTGCCAGCTTCAACCGCCGTTCAATTTCATAAACATTTTCCGTGTACTGATTGACCGTTCTGCGGTCGGCCGTGCCCAGGTACTTCTTCAAACCCGCCAGTTCACCCACCAGGGAATCGAGAATACTGTTGGTCTGCCTCATGCGAGACGCGCGCACTTCCGGTGTGGCACCGCTGCCAAACAGGCGCTCGAAAACCACCTGCGGGTCCAGTTCCATCGGCAATGGCAGTGTCGCCTCGGGATCCTTGGGATCGTTCGCCGATACCCAGGAAATCGAGTTCGTGTACGAACAGCTGTAGCCCTCACCACAGTTGCTGGAGCTGCTGTTCGGATCTTCGACAGCCACCTGCAGCGACGGCAGAATCGATTCCTGGCCAATCTGACCCGCAATGACCTGATCGATGGTCGGTTGAAAAACAGTGGAGTTCGATCCGGAAGTCTTTCGCGGCTTGTTGCCACTGAGGAACGCGGCCGCAACCCAGTGGTCGGATCCCGTGGTTCCTGCGGGCGCCTCAGCGGACTTCGACCACAAGCCGCCCACCACCACTGTCTGATCCCGCACCGGCTGCAGCGACTCCATGATGTCGGACAACTTTTCCGGCAGCGGACCTTCCGGATGCTCCCAGTGACCGGGCGCCATTCCATGCGGATAGAAAATCCCCATGAACCGCGGCTTCGGACTCGCCGCGGTTTGTGCCAGGGCCGTTTGCGCCGGGATCATCGCGCTCAATAACGGCAGGCTCAAAGTCACTCCGGCACCTTTGAGGAATGTGCGGCGCGCCATATGCTTCTTTGTAATAAACATCAATTGGCCTCTTTCTTCTGAACCGACGTTTCCGGCATTTTCATGTTCATCTGGAACGATTTGCTGCGGACGACGCCAAGAACCAGCGATGAGAAGCGGTGGTTGTTGCGGCCCGCTTCATGCGCGATGGATCGAACCAGCGGCATGTCCTGATAATCCACACCGCGCCCCAGGGCATAGGTCAGAAGTTTCTCGGCAGCCACTTCCACGAATTGATCGGAGTAGGTGTCGACGATCCACTTCCTCAATCCGGAAGGACCATTGACCGTCGTGCCGTCGTAGACCACTTCCGATTTGGTGATGGGAGTGCCTTCATCCTCGGTGCGCCACAACCCGATCGCGTCGAAATTCTCGAGAGAGAATCCAATGGGATCCATCAGGCGGTGACACTGCACGCAGCCCGCGTTACCTGGACTAGGAATGCTCGCTCGATGATCTTCCATCTTCTGTCGCATGGTCGGAGTCTTGCTGTTGCCTCTGGCGTCGGTCGCTGACGGTTTCAAAGTCGGCACGTCCGGCGGAGGATCCGGCGGACTGACTCCCAGAATGTTGGTCATGATCCACTTGCCGCGCGAGACCGGAGAGTTTCTCTCTGGCTTTGCGGTGGTGGTCAGAAAGGCGGCCTTGCCCAGCAATCCGCGGCGCATGTCCAGCGCGGGAGCGAGAGTCACACGCCGGAACTGACTGCCATACACGTTGGGGATGCCGTAGTGCTTCGCCATACGTTCGTTGACGAAGGTGTAATCCGCTGTGAGGAGATCCACGATGTTGCGGTCTTCTTTCACGATGCTGTTGAACAACAGTTCCACTTCGCGCCGTTCGGCCTGCCGCAACGGATCGTCGAAGTCGGGATACAGCAGCGGCAGTGGACCCACGGCCTGCATGCCTCGAAGGTTCAGCCATTGACCAGCGAAATTGATCGCCAACGCCTCGGCCCGCGGATCTTTCAACATGCGCCGCACCTGCTGGTCCAGGACAGCGGGATCTTTGAGTTTCCCCTGATTGGCCAGATTGATGAGAACGTCATCGGGGCGCGTGCTCCAGAGGAAGAACGACAAACGCGATGCCAGTTCAAGATCGCTGATGCGATACGCCTGCCCATCTTTCGCATTGGCAGGTTCGACTTCCATGCGATAGATGAATTTCGGATCCGCCAGAATGCGGCTCAGCGCCATTTCAACGCCGTGATCGAAGTCCTCTTCCACCCGTCCGGCCTTGTAGAAATCCATCAATGAAGAAACGTCATCCGATGTCGCGGGACGGCGGAATGCCTGGCTTGCGAGATTCCGGATGATCTTCTGCGCGCAGGCATCCTCATCCGCGGGACCCGTGGGGCGGCAGATGAAGATCCGGCGGCGGCTCGGCGAGTCCTGCGCCGTCACGGCGTAGTAGGGTCCTTCGATGCGAAGCGTTCCCACATGAGGAAAGAACGAATAGCCGGGAGTAGGGCCGGTCTGAACCGTGTCGCGCATCGGATGAATATCGATATCGAGGTTGGGCGCGAAATTCGTTTGGGGAAACGTGACCGCAATAGCATGCGGTCCCGCCTTGACGGGAATTCGAACTTCCATCGGCGGAGCCGCATTGCGGCCACCGCCGCCGCCACTCGCAGCGGCGTTGGGCGAAATGGCACCGGGGCAGTTCGCATTGCTGACTCGACCTCCATACTGCCAGTCCATGATCTGAACTCGCTCGTTATCGAGGAGCACTTCCACTTTTTCGCATGGGATTGTTCCGAAACCCGTCGGACTCATGTTGTCGCCGAATATCGGCGTGACCGTGATTTGGTATTCGCCGTCGGAAGGAAACAGGTGCTTCTTCAGCAGGCCGCCGCGCGTGCCCAGGGGCATTCCGACAACGTAGTAATCCTGCGACGTATCTTCCGGAGCCCGATACACGGTGAGCGACGGAGTTGTCGCCTCGCCCAGGGCGAGACGGCTGATCTTGGCAGCGGCGGAAACGTAGGACTCGACCAAAGTGGAAGACAAGCTCAGTGCGCCGGCAATGTTATCGAAGCCGTGAGTGGAATCGTCGGTCGGGAGATACCTCCCGGGATCGATATCCAGATCCAGCAGGTCGTGGATCACATTGCCGTATTCGGTGCGGTTCAGACGGTGCATGCCCGGAGGCGGAAAATACGGCACGGCGCTTTTGTCGAGTTCGCTTTCAAGCCACGTGACCAGCGCGATCGTCGTCGCGCGATCCGGACGCGGTTTGCTGGCCGGAGGCATCATGCCGGCGCGCAGCTTGCGGACAACCTTCTCCCACTGTTCGGGATTCTCCTTCACGTTGGCGGGATCCATCTCGTCGAGAAACAGGTTTGCGACTCTGTCGTCCTGGTTGTGGCATTCGACGCAATACGTATCGATAAGCTTCCGTTGCGGGGAGACTGCAGCCTGCCCGGCTGACTGTGCGAGCAAAGGCGCCGCGGCAAGAACGGTCTGCGGAGGTCTGGACGCCCGGAGATAGAGGCCAAATGAAATGGCGAGAACCGACAGACCCAAAACAGCGACGCGCGTTTTCCTCATGAGTCGTTTCACTCCATGCATAGTTAATCTATACCTATTTGCTATAGGCGTAGACTAAACAGGCTACCGCTGTCTGTCAAGAGGAAATCCAAAGTCGTTTCAGTCGGGTATAGCCGGTGACTGCCATAAAACGATGGTGTTCCGCACGCGGCAGTAATTTCGTGGAATGGCGATGACCGTAGAGGTGGGTTCGCGTGCTTTGTTTTTAGTTGAGAATTTTCAAGTCAATGTATTGAGTTGAACCTTTATCAACGTGTACCGCGGATCCGCGCTCTTTAAGTTTGCTGAGGAACTCCGGATCCATCCAGACACCCCGTTCGATATCGGACCATGCATACATTCGATAATCGCCAGGTATTACCCCCGAAATCTCAAATACACCCAATTGGTCCACGGCGCTGGAGGGAAAGTTGATCGTCAGGTCCGACCGGTTTCTCAGCAGTTCCGGTTCCGGTACCAGTACTGCAGTTGCGTTCAAAGCCATGCGGCCTTGGTTGTCTGTGATCTTTCCCGATATCCGTCCGCCGTCCGGGCGGACCACAATTTCCACCGTTGCTGTTCCATTTGAAATGGACACTCCGTCTTTTAAAACATCGCGCTCACCCTGGTACGCACTCATCAGGTATGCGCCCGCAGGAAGACCACGAATTCGGCGCAGGAAATAACTTCCACTGTACATTCCGGGTACGTCGAAGGTCCCGTTCGTTTGCGTGGATATCATTGGAGCTGAGGGAATGATCAACTGGAGGTCTGCCAACGGTCGCGATCCAGCCCCGTTTGGTGATTCCTCGACCACTCTGCCCATGAGGCGTCCTTCCGGTTTCGTGATAATGATGTTAACGTTCACTTCGCTGCCGGTGTACTCGACCTTCGCGCGGCCTTCAAAGTAACCATTTGGCGTTCTGAATCCGCCGGAAACAACGTAGATACCCAGCTGTTCCGGACGAACGTCCATCGTTGGTGGAGCAACACTGCCAAGACCGCGCTGAACAAACAGAAATGGAGCGCCGTTTTCATTTTGCAGGGAGTAGCCGATAAAATCCGGCGTTGGTTCACCGGTGTTGTTGGTGGCGCCAACATGAATCCAACCGGCTGGGCCCGGCGTAATGGTGACGTCGCGCAATCGGACCTCTTCTCCCGGACGTATCTCGACAGCAGTCGCCTTTTCAAGATCTCGAGTGCCGGGATAGAGAATCGCCATGAGGGACGATTGTGCTGCAGGAACGGAAAGAATATCCCTTTGGACTAACGGATCGATTCGAATGAGATAGGAATCCGGTGGAAGATCAAAGATTCGAAACTCTCCGAGGTCGTTGGTTTGCATCGTCTCTGCGGAACTGAACGCTGCGACCGGGTTGAGCTGACGCTGACCGGAAGCGTAAGAGTATCGAAGCAGCTGAATGCGCGCGTTCGCCAGAGGCTGACCTTTGGAATCGCGAACGCGCCCGGCAACAGATCCATTTCGCGTCAACTGGATTGTCAGTCCCTTCAGGTGTTGCCCCGGCAACACGGTGACAGGTGCCAGACTCGATGACCAGAATCGGGGTCTCGAGTAGCCATCCTTGCTTGCGTCGACAAGAACTCTTCCGGACGGAACCTTTTCCAATTTGAAAGTCCCAGCGGAATCCGAAGTGGCGTTCAACGCGGGTTGTACAGCAAGGGCGTCGATCGATAAGGTCACTCCGGGAATGGGATTTCCATTCTGTGTTTCAACAACAACGCCTTCAATGGTTGCAGGTTCCGAGCGCGTCTGTGCGTTGATCGCAGGAAACGACAGGCACACCGCAAGGATCCCTGCCATCAAGGCGCGTCTGGAGAGCAGATAAGTCCGTTGAAGTTCCATACCGGTTCCCGCGTCTTCGATTTCGATTAGGATGCGGCACCTCGGATTCCGGAGCAATCAGAAAATGCCATGGGCAGGCGCCGAGAGAGGATAAACCCCAGCATCGAGAGGTCGCAAACCGCAGTTCAGTTGAATCAGCGTGACATGAGTCAAGCGTCTACCGAACTAGAAGGCGATGAAGGCCTTGGGAGATGCACCGCCGCCTGTGGCATCATCGGGGAACCGCAATGAGCGCAACCGGCAAAAAACATCTCTCCATGATCCGTTCCTACACCGTGGCGGATCTCTTCACCATCGGCAACGCCATGTGCGGCACCCTCTCCATATTCCTTTGCTTGAACTATATTGCAGAGGGAGGAAACCGGCTGTTCTGGATCGCCTTCATGCTGCTGTTCGGCGCGCTGTTCTTCGACATCTTCGATGGCTACTGGGCACGGCGGTCCGGCCGGCAGTCGATACTGGGCGCCGACCTGGATTCCCTGTCCGACATCATTTCATTCGGCGTTGCACCTGCGGTTCTCGGATTCACCCTCGGCATGCGGGGAGGCTGGGACATGCTCGTCCTCGCGTTCTTTGTCGTTTGTGGCATCAGCCGGCTGGCGCGATTCAATGCGACCGCGGATGCAATTTCCGAAGGTACGGGAAAGGTGAAATATTTCGAAGGCACACCGATTCCCACCAGCATTCTTGTCGTGATCATTCTGGGGGTGGCGTTCAGCCGTCATGCGATCGAAGACGATTTATGGTTCGGATCCTATCGCGTCGCCGGGCTGGCCACTCTGCATCCGCTGACCCTTCTTTACGCCATCAGCGGAATGGGCATGATCAGCGCCAGCTTCCGGATTCCAAAACCGTAGCAGATTGCGAAAAATCACGACTGCAGTGATGTTTGAATGTGTTATCGTGCGCGGTCGTAGAACACTCAAACGGAGCCACGGCCAGAATTCACGATGCTCAAGTCCAGGTTGCAAATCCGCGAAGTGTCTCCAGGATCGCTGACACCGCTTCTCGCATTGTCCGGCATTCTGGCCGCCTCTTTCGTTATTCCTCCATTCCATCGTGAAGCTTTTTCCGTTTGCATCATCAAAACTCTGCTTGGGATTCCGTGTCCGGGCTGTGGAATGACCCGGGCATTTCTCTATATCGGCCATCTGGATTTTCGATCCGCCTGGGAATTGAACATCAGCAGCCTGCCGGCCTATGGCGTCGTCGTTCTGTTGTGGCTGCAATCGATGATTCGTGCGATCGCAGGCCGCGACATTCGAATTCTGATCACGCCGCGGGAGCGGGCGTGGGTCATGATGCTGGGCGCAGTGGCCGTGGCATCGAGTTGGACATACAACATTGTGCAAAACCCGTGGGTCTGAGCAGCAGCAAAGGAGAACGTCATGAGTACGCAACCGCCTAACAGCGCCATCGCCGCGAAGCGAGAATATGTCTCGGGAAAAGAAAAGGGAGTCCTCATCATTCTGGCGACACTTCTGGGCGGCTTCGGCGCCGACCGTTTTTACAGGGGACAAATCGCTCTCGGAATCGTGAAGCTCCTGACGTTCGGCGGCTGCGGCATCTGGTCGCTGGTCGACAGCATCATGTATATGGTGGGATCGCTGCCAAAGGATAACGATGATAAATGGATCGTCGATGGAAAAACGCAGGAACACATCATTGCCGGTAAGACCGACTTCTCTCCGAAGGACAAAGGCATATTGTTCCTGCTGTCGTACCTGTTGGGAATTTTCGGCGCCGACCGTTTCTACCGCGGGCAGATCGGCCTCGGCATTTTGAAGCTGGTGACCCTGGGCGGTCTGGGAATCTGGGCCATCGTGGACGGCATTATCTATGCCGTCGGCGAACTCCCGCTGGATTCCGAAGACCGGCCCATTGCAGACGAGAAGACCTTGCTCCTTCTCCGATAAGCCGGAGGCTCGTTTCTCAGCATAAGAAATTCCCGCGACAGGATCCTTTCATTGCGGGAGTAGCTTCACACCCATGGTTTGAGATCCAGCGGCGGAAACTTCCACTTTCTGCCCCTGCTCCTCAAACCTTTTCATCCATTCCGCGTTACGGTAGGCATAGCCTTCCATCTCGATCCACGAGAACAAATGATAGGCGCCGAGCCGGAGGCATGACATCTCGAATGCTCCATTCTGATCCGCAACCGCAGAGGCGAACGCTTCGAAGCGATTGCGATCGTCGGGAATGAGAACTACGGTCGCCCCACCAATACTCCGCCCATTCGCGTCTGTCACTGTGCCGCGGATCGCATTCCTTGATTCCACGAAAGTGGCGTTTAAGGAAATGCCTGGCGCTGTCGCGGCCACACCTGCTCGGAAAACATTGCGCTCGTCTTGCCGAAGTTCATCGAAACACAATCCTGGCGGGAATCCCGACTCAGCGGTCACGCGATAAACGCCAGATGGCAGACTGCCCATCTTAAAGGATCCATCGATGCCGCTCGTCAGAGTGAAATTGACGTTTGGCACTGCTTCGTTGGAGTGCAACGCGAGTTTCAGCCCCACAATAGGTGTTACAGCACCAGAGCGAGTCGCCGTTGCGGTGCCGGAGACCGTAGTCCCGGCGCGGACTGGTACATCGAGACGGACATCATCGCCAGACATTTGGAGTGGCACACGATTGGAAGCCGCAAACGAATTGCTTCCGGAATACACCACGGCTTCGACCTCATAAACACCAACCGAAAACTTTCCAATTTCGGTGCAAACCGCAGCGTCCTTTTCGCAGCTCGTGTTTTCACTTTTGTGGAGTATCGGCCACTGAAACAATATCTCCGAGCCGCCTTTTCGGAAAACCTGAACAAACGCGGTCGTCCCAGCCTGCCCGGTCTCATCGAGAACCTGCACGCGAAGCTTGGCCGGCATGTTCGTCACCATCGTCATGTTGTTGAGATGCAGTTCTTCTCCTCTATTGACCTCAACGATGGACGCGTCGGCCACATTCGTGACGCCAGGGTAGTACTCGGGTAACTCGGCGCTGTTTGGAAACATGGGCACGAGGTAGAAACTGTAACGGCCAGGCTCGAGATTGGTAATTCGAAACTCGCCAGAATTGTTCGTCGTTCCGGCTTCCACATTATTGACGCTGTAAGAGTTTTGTTGCCCCAGTGCGGTCGACCATTGCGATTCTCTTGGAGACGCACTGCTCGAGACCGAAAGCCGTGTCAGCACTGGATCGCCCTCTGTGTTATAGGTTGCGCGGTAAGGAATGACGACCATTCCCTGCAGAGGATTCCCATCGGATCCAAAAACCCGGCCTGCAACCGAACCGCCGCGGAACATTCGCAAGGTGAGCGATTGCAATGGCTGACCTTTCTGTATGGTCAGCACGTTTCCATCGTTTCCGCTTTTCTTTCCTTCGGGTTTCGCGCGCAGATAGCCCGTCCTGTCGGCCAGCAGCGTGAAACGTCCCGGTGGGACGGAATTGAATGCGAAGCGACCGTCGCGATCGGTCGATGTTCGGAATCCCCCGATCTGAACTGTGACGGCCGGCATTGGGAGTTCCGTCGTGCCATCGAGCACAAGACCTTCGATGCGTGTCCCATCGACCTGGATGCCTGCGGCTTTCATGCCGAAAGCAATCCACACAATCAGCGAAGACCACAGCATGAGACTTCTCATTTGAAGTTAGCTAAAACTCGAAGGTCGAGGGACTTTCGTTCGCCGGCTCCGATGTTGACTTTCGTTTCCTGTCTTTCAAACTGCTTCATGAACGCGGCATTCCGAGTCGCATTTGGATCCGTTACCGTATACGTAGACAGGATCGTCTCCAACGCAACAACGCTATAGCTACCTGGCGGAATATTGCCGAATGAATAACTCCCGGAAGCATCGGTCACCTTGACTTGAATCAGGTCGGTGTTGGCCTGCCGATTCTCAATGGGAGACAGCACCACTCGAGCGCCGGCAACGAGATCGCCACGGGCGTTGTGTACGACACCATGGACTTCACCGACACCGGTCGCGATTCCGACAAGGATTGGTCCTTCCGGATCGCGGTCAACGGTAAGACCCACCTGCTGGACCTCACGGCTCACATACCGTACAGATGCGATATAGCTGTCTGAAGGCAGATTCAAAAGCCGGATACGGTAAATTCCTTCGGGCAACTCCACGTTAAACGTTCCGTCAGCCGCCACCGGCGCCAAAACTCCCACTGGCAGGGGATTATCCCAGGTCTGAAAATTCACGCGACCGAGGGGAAACGGAACGAGGATGTCGCTCCCAACCATCGTGACGCGCCCGGTGAATGTACGGACCGGCCCTACATTGATGGTTCCCAGATCGATGTCGCGATCGGCAATGGTGACGTTCAGGTTTGCGTTTGGTTGAGTCGGCCCATAGCCAGGCCCCCACGTGACGTTAATGGAGTAATCACCCGGCGCAAGGTGCGAAACGATGTAGGAGCCCGGACCGGGCGAATCGTAATCGAGGCTGAACGGCACTTCGAAGCCGTCGTGTTTGAGCATCCTGGTGGTGATTCGAATCGGCAGACCGGCTGGAATCGGCGCCGTCTTTGAAAGAGTAAAACGCACGGAATGAACGGAAACTTTCGAGAGCGCAAACGTCACTCCATTGAGATCTTGATTTCGCGGCACGACGATCTTCACCGCATCATCAATGCTGGAAACTCCGGGATAATACGTTGGCGCAAACGCCCGGCCCTGTTTCGGTGAGCTCGCAACCACGTAGTACTCGCCCGGCGCAACATAGAAGCGGTCGTTTCGAAATTCGCCATGTTCGTTGATTTCCATTAAACCCGAAGCACGAAGGTACGGCTGGCCATTTCCAAAGTAGGCTTCCTGCAACAGGTGGACTTCAACGTCGTCCGCAGGATTTCCATCGACATCTAGAAGTTTTCCAGACAGCGATACAAACCGGACCAGTTCCAGCTTCACATTTCGAACATTCCCGCCGGCTTCGACATTAACGAATATTGGTGGGCCGGGGCGCTGGGGCACAGCGCCGTAGCGATTGCTGTCGATCGTTGTCGAGGTCGTGTACTTTCCTGGCGGTACTTTCGAAATGGTGAATCGGCCGTCATCGCCGGTCATGGCCGTGTATTTCTGATTTCCCGCAGTCAGTGTGACGATTGCCTTGGGAATGCCTTCGGTCGTTCCGGATAAGACCACAATCCCTGAAACTGTCCCTGTGTTCTGCATCTGAATCGACTCCAGCTGCGGTTCCGGCGATGGCCCAAGCGGACCGAAGAGTAACGTGGATAACACCGGACCGGGAGTGCCTGCTCGCTGTTCGACTGTCTGCAGTTGTTGAATTACAGCAGCCGACGGCGATACTCTCGGGGCTCCGTTCGCCGCCATTACCCCCATACCCAACAAACAGAGCACACTCATCACGACAGCGGCGCCGGAACCCGGCAACGCGTGTGTCATCGGTGGCGCCTGCCCGATTAATCTTCGGATCCTGCTCGGCAACGAACCACCGTTTGCAGCTATCGCGCGATTTGAATGGACCGGGCGGTACGATTCCAATTCCGCGAGCGCGCAAACGTAGGTCATGACATCACCCGTTGCCGCGACAGCAAGATCATCGCAACACAGTTCACGCTCCGTTCGGATCTGATCGGAAACCCACCATACGGCCGGATGATAGAAGAGCGTAGCCTCGGTAACACTCTGGAGAATGTTCATCAGGTAGTCGAGCCGTCGGATGTGCGCCAGTTCATGGATGAGCAGTACCTCCATTTGCGCGGCAGGAAGACCGGTCAACGCTCCGACTGGTACGAGAATCATCGGACGCATCCAGCCAATTATCGTTGGGACTTCGACCATTGACGAGACCATCAATTGCACGGTGCGCGAAACACGCAGCCTCACGATCAGATCCGCCAGTTTTTGCTGCCACTCCTCATCCGCGGGGCGGGTGCCATTGCGCCGCATTCGTGCGGTCACGCGCCATCCACCGATCAGGCGCATCGAAAACAAAAGCACCCCGGTAAGCCAGGCCGCCACAAGCCACGGAAGGACGGGTTGCCACAACTCCTGCGAAGACCGCGGCCAAACGGCAACGGGGAGAACTGTGGGGCTCGCGATAAATGTCAATACCGGCGCAACGACCATCATCGCCAACGTGCTGCAACTCAGGACATATCGAGCCTGTGCGGTGATCGAACGGCCCGCCAAACCGCGTACGATCGCAAATAGAACTGCGACCATCGTCCCCTGCCAAAGAAACTGAATCAACGTCCAACCCACACGTTGTACCCAGGACTGCGCCGTCAGAAACGACATGATGCTCATCGCGCCCCCTTCTTCTTTTCATAGGCGTCCAGGACGTCACGGATTTCCGCCAGGTCTTTTGCCGAAGTCCTCTGGGCGGACAGCGCCCCGAGCACGAGGCTTTTTGCCGACCCTTCGAATGCCCGCACCAGCAAATCCGCCGCCATCTGCTTCTGCGTTTGTTCCTTTGGCACGCCCGACTCATACACATGAGATCGAAACCGCTCACTTCGGACGACAAGCCCCTTCTCGGTCATGAGCTGCATTTGCTTGAGAGTGGTCGTGTAGCCGCTTCCCTTTCCCATTGCCTCATGTACTTCTCGGACCGTACTCGGGCCGAGCCTCCACAGAACGGCGAGGATATCCAGCTCGGCAGCTGAAGGAAGGGGCGGCGCACTCGAAGTTTTCTGCCGGATTTTCATGTCCCGCACACTATTACGATCACAATCGTCTGTCAACGATTTTAATCGTATATCAAATCCAACCCAAGCAGTAAACACCCGATGGTAAAATTGGGAAAACAGAAATTCATCGAAGCAAAGCTCATGGCATCGGAAAAAAAGAAATCAAAGTTAAGAAGCAACTCTAAGCGAAACAGGCGCAGGCCAATTGGTCCGTATCGAGGATTCGCAGTGTGCGTGAAGGGGACCGGCTTCGACACTATTCCCGGAAGAACATACCGAACGCTCGAAGACCGAGCCGCCGATCGCGATGGCTGGATCCGTGTAATCGACGAGTGCGGCGAAGATTATCTGTACCCTGCATCGTGGTTCGTCAGAGTTCGTCCCGCCAAAGCATCCGAACGGCGACTGGCATCGGCCCTTCGGCTTGCAACATCCGGACATTAATCTCCGCCGAGCGCCGACGAATTACTCCCCCCACGCTCCGAGCATCCGGCGAATCAGGACCAGCTGGCCCGTGTGGTAAGCGTTGTGGTCGACGATCAGCAGAGCTTCACGCAGTATCGTCTGCCCAGTGCCATGCGCAATCTTCGCGAACAAATCGGTCCTGGGATTCCGTAGCAGCTTCTCCATCGCCGCGGCATCTTTTCGAATTGCAGCGATGCTCTTTGTCCATGCCGCGTCGCTGGGAGGTTTCTCGGATTTCGGCCAGTAGCCATCGGGCCACTGAGGTGACACGTGTTTGGGATCGCGGCTGAATTCGAGAATGTCCCGCTGCGCGATGCGCAGGTGTTCGAGCAGTTGCCATGCGGAATAAGACGCACCGGCCGGTTTCACGCCACGGAGATTTTTCGGGAAGTTCTTCAATGCCGCTTCCAGCGTGACGTGCGCGTGACCGCCGCGCAGATTCTCGATCAACTGTTCTCGAATCGGATCCTTCATATTCGCCTCCTTGAATGAAAACGGCGGCCAGTAACTGGCCGCCATTCCCGCGAATTCTTAATTTGAAAGAGACTTCCTAGTTGTACGTACCGCCGTCGAGGCAACCCTTCTGACCGCTGTTATTGAAGTAGCCACGATTGGAGGAATTGTAAGCGCTGTTGGACCAATTCCCCTGCAGCTTCCATGAGGTGCCATTATTGAACGGTACCAGCGTCGGTCCAAACGCCCAGGCGCATTTGTCCGAATTCTCTGCTCCCTGGTTGTCGAACCATGCATCCAAATGCGGATCGGTGCGCGCTTCCGATAATTCATGACCGGAAACGTTGGCCAGCGCTGCCAATCCCTCGGAATGGCCCGACGCGTTGTCGTTCGGATCGCATCCGGCATCGGCATCAAGATTGAAGAAGAAAGCAAATTGAACGATGACGCCGCCACAGGTGCCGGCGCTGTGCCATGCGCAGTAACCGGCGTTGCCGCGGCCCACATCGACATAGACGGGGTAGTAACCGTTGGAGACCGGACTCGAAATCATTTTGCAGACTTCCGTCAGGATTGCCGAGGTGCTGCCGCCTCCGGTCGCCTGCGATGTATCCACGAGATGTCCGGCATACGAAATCGAATCGGTGACGGTGTGCGATGAATCGGTGTATTCATCCGAAGTCCTGTCATATGCCGTGCCGCCCATGCCGCCGTAAAAAGTGTCCAGCCCATTGATCTTGTCCACCTGGCTGGGACTGGCCCAGCTCGGGCCCCAGAAGATTGCCGTCGTCTGCGCATTGACCATGATCGGACCGCCGTGCCAGCTCAAGTTTGGAGATCGCACCGGCTTCCCGTGACCTCCCGGCGCATTGCCTTTGGCCCAGTGGACTCCCGCCGCCTGGGGTTCCGGTCTCCCATGAAGCGAATCATTTTCCGCCGCAATCAAAACCATGCTGCTGGCTGTCAGCATTAAGGCACCCATCAAAACCAGGGGCACAAGACTCTTCTTCATCGTCGACTCCTTTATCCTCTATCGGAGAGCAGATCGCGTGCGATTCTCCGTTAAAGACGAATGTGTGTCCAATCAATTCGCGGAGTAAACTAGGCACGGCAATCGTATGAATTTTCTTCCCATGGCCCTGGCGTTTCTGCTGATCCAAAATGCGACGCCTTCCACTCAATCGGCCTCTATTTCCGGCATCGTTGTCGAGGCGGGAACCGGTCGGCCGATCGCGAACGCAGCCGTTCAACTTCTGACAGGCTCTCCAGCCCCGAATCCATCACAATCCTCATTTATCGCCAGAACCGGCCGCGATGGAACGTTCAGCTTCACCAACCTGAAGCCGGGCGATGGCCTGCTTGGCGCCATGGCTCCGGGATACGTGTCAGCCATTTATACAGGTTCCGGGACAGGCCGAATGGCGTGGACCGCGAACCAGAAGTTGACCAACATCCGGATTGAACTGGCACTGACAGGAACGATCGCCGGACGTGTCGTGAACCAACAAGGCGATCCCATGACGAATGTTGCCGTTCAGGCGGTGCAGATGTCGTATCTGGAGGGGAAAAGGAAGTGGTGGGTCGTGCAGTCGCGTCCCACCAATGATCTTGGGGAATACCGGCTCTTCTGGCTCAATCCCGGCCGTTACTACATTCGAACCGTGCAGGCCGATGCTGTCCAGACTTCGATCAATACACCTGGACGGCAAGTCAGCATCAGCGAGAAGCTCGACATTCAGCCGCCGGAACTGATTCGAAGTTTGGCGAATGACGGAACCGTCTCCGATGAAGCGGTGCTTCCGATTTATTTCCCGGGCACACCGGAGCCCGGACAAGCGGTCCTCGTGGAAATCCGTTCGGGACAAACGGCACGTATCGACTTTCAGTCTTCACGTGTGCCCGTTCACCGGGTGCGCGGACGAATCGCGGGAAGACCTGTGGAGAGTGGCGCAGCCAATACGGTGCGGCTTGTTCCACTCGATGCCACAGGAAGCCAGGACACTTTTCCGGATGATTATCTGGATCTGGAGAGTCTGATCGAAGGCAACACTTTTGAAATTCGCGGCGTGCCGCCAGGCACCTACGCCGTTCTGGCGGACCTTCATCGCGATGGAACATCGATGTCGGCTCGAACGACGATCGACGTGCGCAACGCCGATGTGAACGATCTGGTCGTTGCGCCGACTCCGAACGTTCGAGTCACCGGAAGCTTTCTCATCGACGGCGATACCAGTGACGGCAAGGAGTCCTATGTGTTCACTCAAATTTACCTGCGATCGAAAACATCGGACGCCGACTCCATCGAGGGATCCATGACCCACTCGGCGCTGACGTTCGAAAATGTCCCCACCGGCGACTACTTCGTTTACTCCGCATATCTGTCGGTTGAGATCCCGGGCAAAGACGGTTCATTTCCGGCATACATCGAATCCATGCGAGCCGGAGGGCAGGATGTCATGCAAAACGGATTGCATGTGGACAGCAGCTTCGACCAGCCCATCCGCATCATGGTACGCAATGATTTCGGCAGCGTGTCCGGACGCGTGACCGGACCTGCCTTTCAGTTGCCCGAGTCTGTCGTCGTGCTTGTTCCAAGGCTCCGAAACGATCGTGCCCGATACAAGACAACGGGTGTGGACACGACTGGCGAGTTTCACTTCAAGGATGTTGCGCCTGGGGATTACAAAGCCTTTGCGCCCGGTATCAGCGATTATCCTGCCCGGCAGGACCCGGACTTTTTTGCCACGCATGAGGCCGATGGCCGCGACGTTAAAGTCTCCGCCGGAAGTGACCGATCGGTGGACGTCCCCTACATTGTGGGAGATCCGAAATAATGCATCGAAGTCTCCGCCAACTACTCGCATGTGGTGTGCTGTGCGGAGTATTTGCAGGTCTGTCCATCGCGCAACAGTCACGGCTGAATACCGTGTTAGGAGTGGTCCTTCGGTCCGGCACCAACGAACCGCTCCCGGGCGCGTCGGTACAACTTCAGCCGTCGGGCCGATCCGAAGCCTACGAAGTCCAAACCGGAAATGACGGCCGCTTTCAGTTCCGAAATATTCCAGACGGTAATTACTCTCTTGCCGCAGTGCGCAGCGGATTTGTCCGCGCAGACTACGGCAGGCGCCGGACGTCCGACCCGCCGCTCATTCTCGCAGTCGATCCGAATCGGACGCTCAACACCATCGAGCTACGCATGGTCCCCGCCGCATCCATTTCAGGCCGAGTGTCGGATGCCGAAGGCGAGCCGGTCGTCGCAGCAATTGTTCGGGCCTGGCAGGAGACCTATACGGATGGCCAGCGCGCGTTAAGGATCATCACCACCGTGTCCACCGACGATCTCGGCAACTATCGCGTGTTCTCTCTCACTCCGGGGAAGTACTACGTGAGCGCGGTCATCCGCGACAAAACGACCATCGCACCGTCGTTCTATCCCGATACAACCGACGTCCGCTCCGCGGGACTGGTGAGCTTGTCCGCGGGATCGTCGGCCGGTGGAATCAACATCACGTATCGATCGGAGGCCGCCCGCACGATTCGCGGCACCGTCAGTTCCCCTTACGCGGAGACCAACGTCCAGTTGTTGTCGCGAATTCCGATCGTGAACGAAGGCAAGCTTCTGGTATTCGCAGATCCCCGAACCGGTAGTTTTTCGATTCCCCAGGTTTCTCCCGGCGGCTATGTCCTCTCAGCAATTTCGGACAACGTTTCGATGCTGACTTCGATTGAAGTCGGAAACGCGCCCGCTGCGGATATTCGCATCGCCATTCCGACGCCGATTGAAATTGCCGCCCGTGTCTCGCTGGACTCAAAAGCAGCTTCGGTCGGCATCGATATTTCGCAACTTCTGTTTGCCTTCCGCTGGGATTCCGACGTTTCGGATTTGCCCGATGCCACTTACGGCCCCGGAAAGGACAATCCGTTTACGATTCGCCTCGCGCCGGGCGACTATCGGATGCGGGCCGTCGTGATTCCACGCAATGCGTACGTCCAATCCGCCCGTCTTGGAAACATCGATGTCTTGAATGATGCCCTGCATCTGGACTCTTCGGTTCGAACTCCACTGGAAATCGTTATTGCCGCCGATACGGGAACTCTCGACGGAGTCGTCGGCAATGCGCAGAAGCATCCGGAACCGAACGTCGTGGTCGCACTCCTACCGGTTGGAGCACGGCGCCAGAGATCCGACTTGTATCAGAACGTTCGCACGGACGAAGCGGGCCATTTCCAGTTTGAACACGTTCCGCCCGGAGACTACTCTGTCTACGCATGGGAAGACGTCGAACCCACGGCATGGATGAATTCGAATTTCATGAGGGAATATGAGAGCCTTGGGAAGCCGATTCATATCGACGCGGGCGCTCATCAGACGGTACAAGTTGCAGCGATTCCGTAGAGGCATACTTCGATGAGCATCTTCGAGAAAATTGCCGAAGACCGCATTCGCCAGGCTGCGGATGAAGGACTGTTCAAGAATCTCCCGGGTCACGGAAAGCCATTGAACCTGGAAGACGACCGCGGAATTCCGGACGACATGCGAATGGCATTCAAAGTCCTGAGGAACGCCGGCTGTCTTCCCATCGAGATGGAAATCCGCAAGCAGGTGCACAGTCTGCAGCAGCTGATCGTCGCCGCAATCGATGAAGACACGCGAAGAGCGCTGCGCCGCGAGCTGCGATACCTGCTGCTGAAGGAAGCGATGTCGCGTGGACGGTAATCCCAAACGAGGTGACGGAATGCGATTGAAGATGACGGCCCTGACCGCGGTAACGGTCATGTTCATCCTGTTTCTGATCCCGTCTCGCGCGGCGGATACGATTCCCGCTCAGATCCCGGACGAAGAGTACTGGAAAATGATTTCGGATTTCTCCGAACCCGGAGGATCGTTCCAGCTCGAGATCATCACCTCGAACGAAGTGTCGTACCAGTCGGTGATGCCGCAGCTGGTGAAGACGGTGCAGCCCGGCGGCGTCTATCTGGGCGTCGCGCCGGAACAGAACTTCACGTATATCGCAGGGATCCAGCCGAAGATTGCATTCATATTTGATATCCGCCGCGACATGATGCTGGAACACCTGATGTACAAATCACTCTTCGAGTGGTCGGAGGATCGGGCGGATTTTGTGTCGCACCTTTTCTCCAGGAGGCGTCCGGCAAGCCTGACAGCGAACTCGTCGGTTGAGGATATTTTCGACGCGTTCTCCAGGGTCAATGGCGATCCCAAACTGGCCCTGGAGAACGCGAAGGGCATCATGGTTCGCTTGAAGATTGCGCATAAGTTCAATGTCAGCGATGAGGATGAGAAGCGGATTGTGGCGATCTTCGAAACGTTTCTTCACGAAGGCGTCGTGAATTTCAATTCGAGTTTTCGCAGTCCGGGGTACGCGGGACTCATGACCATGTCCGACTACAACGGAAAGAACTGGAGCTTTCTGGCGTCCAGCGAGAACTACAATCGCGTCCGCGCCATGCAGCAGAAAAACCTGATTGTGCCGATCGTGGGTGACTTTGCCGGACCGAAGGCGCTGCGTGCGGTCGGGCAATATCTGAAGCAACACGGCGCGGTGGTGAGCGCGTTCTATATTTCCAACGTTGAGGATTACATCGGAGGCGTCTGGCCGAACTACATGGCGAATATCGCCGCGCTTCCGCTGGACAACTCGAGCACGTTCATCCGCTGGTCGCCGGGCTCCAGCACCACCCTCGCATCGATGGGTTCGTTTGTGCGGCGCTGAACCCTCAGGTTTTGGAACGCATTGAGAAAAGGATTGAGATTGTGACTGGGAATATTGCCCTCCTGAGTCAGGAGGGCAGCGAGATCGAAGATCTCGCGAGGGGTGGTTCCCATCACGAAACATTTCGGCTTTGGAACCACCCCAGCGCGCTTCGCGCCACCCCTCCTGACTCAGGAGGGGAATGTTCACCATCCCGCGTTTAGTGCTTCCGTGAATTCAGCGTCCCGAAAATGAAATCACAAATCGGGTAGGTGATGTTGAAACAGTAACTCGACATCAGCTTCGTATCATGATGCCGGGTATGCAGCCCTCGCAGCTTCTCCATAACCGGTAGCCCGCCAATCCACGACGACTTCGGCATGTGATACGCCAGGTGAAACAATTCGTAATTGAAGTAGTAGCCCATCGCCACCGCGAGAAACAAATACCCGACATTCGGTGAAATCCACACCCCGAGCAGGTACGCCACCGGAAATCCAAAAACCCCAAACATGAAAAGCAGCATGATAGGCGGAAACAGAATGATCACCAGATCCCGCATTCCATTCAGCTCCATCGCTTCGTGCGTGTAGTAATAATGATGATCCAGCGTATGGCCCGCAAAGATCCGCCTCATCCCACGAAACGGTCGATGCATCGGATAACGGTGGGCGACGTACTCGGTCAGGTTCGCATATAGAAAGGTGACGGGAATCGTCAGCCATTCCAGGGGCTGAACTTCCCTGAGCTGAAACAGGCAGTACACCGCAACCGCGAAGCTCGCACCGACCGTCAGCAGGAGGTGCACCGTGCCCGAATAGAATCGGGGAAACCGCTCACGCTGAAAGTCGCTGCGAAACTCCGCGACACTGGAAGGGATGCTCACACCCCGATAATATCAAGAGTCGCGCTGCGGGCGACGTGGGCTCAGCGTCCCGATGCCGAAGCGTCGAAGTAGCGCGCGGCAAACTCGAGAAACACCGGCCAGTTCGGGCCTGGCGTATGCCCTGAGGAATGCTGCCGGAATGCAATTTCGCCGGTGACGACGCCAGTTTCAATCTTTGGAAACTCCGTTGTCCCGAGATCTTTCTTTCCCAGCAACCGATACACCGGCCCAGCGCCGACGCCCGCAAGAAATGTTCCCTTGGGATCCACCCACGCGTCGTTGATATTCGCAGCTTGAAGCTCGATCGCGCCGCGGCTCGCCTGAAAACGCGAATCACCCTTCGGCATCATCATGACGGTGCCATCGGGATTCTCATCCGGCCCCTTGCCCGTGCTCAGGAACACCGGTCTCGGCGCAACCATCGCGATGAGCTCGTGTGAATCGACCGGCAACGTGTCCCATCGTCCGGCGTACTTCAGATAGTTGCCCGCCATCCAGTGATACTCGTTCGTCGCGGCAATGTTCTCGATCGCCTCTCCGTATTTTCGGCGATGAAGCTTCGCGCCGCTCTGACCCGAGGAGCTGATGAAGCCCGTCAGGAAACGTTCATCGTAGGCGATTGCAACCAGCGCGGCCTTGCCGTCGCGCGAATGGCCCTGCACGGCGACTTTCTTCGCATCGACAGCCTTATCGGTTTCGAAGTAGTCGAGAACCTTGCTCATTCCCCAGCCCCACGCGGAGAGCACTCCCCAATCGTCGAGGCTTCTCGGCTGGCCCTTATTCACGAGGCCGATGATGCCGCAGGTGAGTCCCTGTCCGTTGTCCGCCTGAATGCTGGCGGTGGAAACGCTCGCATAGCCCCAGCCCCGCATCACGATCTGTTCATTTGCGGATGGGGGAGCGTTTCCTCCACCCGGTGCACCGCCCCGACCGGCCGCCGAAAGATTCGGAGGTGCTACTCCGCGAACACCCGCCACCGGCGCTGCGCCACCACCGCGAGGCGCGGCCGGTGCCGTACCTGGCGGGAGGCATTGCGTGGTCGCGGGAACGCCCGCAGGTGCCGTTCCACCGCCACCGAACATCAGGACAACCGGCACGGGACCGTTCGCATTCTTCGGAGTGCTGAGCGTCGCCATGATGGTGACGTTCAATTCCGGATATCCCGAATTATCGACACGCCCGACGAGCTGCTTGTTAATGACCGGTACTCCAGCCGTCATGCCTTCCGTCGTGTTCGTCACCGTCCAGGTGACCTTGGGCATATTCTTCGGCCGACGTCCGTACACTTCACGATCAAACAGCTCGACGATTTCGGCGCGGCGGCGGCGCCACTGCGCAGCGGTCTTCACCTTGGAGCCATCGTTGAACGTCAGCGGATCCGGCAGTACCGGATAAGGATTCGCCGTGCGTTCGTCGTAGGTCGACGCGAGGTATGCCCCCGGGCCGCCGGGGAACAGCGTGATCTTCAATTGATCCATGACGCGTTGCCGATCCTGCTGGCTGGTCATGAACACATGAGCGGGAGTTGCCTTCGCAGGCGCCTGCTGTCCGCGCATCATCGTTTGTCCGCCGGCTCCCACTGCCACAATCGTGCCGAAACCCAGGAGTGCTTTTGTCCACTGTCGCGTCATTTGTGTTTTTCCTCGCTTTTGCAAATTCCCCGGCAGTATAACCCTCTCGTTGCGCGGACCCAAATCAAGTAAGATAGCCAAAACCCGACCGTCTCCCAGAGGAGGCTGAATATGATGAGAAGTACACTATGGCGTCCCCGCAACTTTGCGGGCCTGCTCATCGGCATACTGGCACTTGGAGTCTCCCTGCGTGCCAGCGCAGAAGACCCGGCGCCCACGTTCAATCGAGACGTACTTCCCATTCTTCAAAAGAACTGTCAGGCATGCCATCGTCCCGGCGAAATCGCCCCGATGTCGTTTCTCACATTTCAGGACGTCCGGCCGTGGGCCAAAGCCATCAAGAACGCCGTCGTGACCCGACAGATGCCGCCGTGGTTTGCGGATCCCGCCTACGGGCATTTCGCCAACGATCGCACGCTGAGCGACGCCGCCGTCAAGACGCTTGTCGCCTGGGCCGACAATGGCTCGCCGGAAGGCAACGCGAAGGACGCGCCGGCACCGGTCAAGTTCCCGCAGGGATGGAGCATTCAGCCGGATATGGTGATCGAGATGCCCAGCGACATCCAGCTGCCGGCCACCGGTACCATCAATTACAAAAGCATCCTCGTCAAAGCGAATTTCACCGAAGACATGTGGGTGGTTGCTGCGGACCTGCGTCCGGGCAATGCGCAATCGGTTCATCACATGCGCGCGATCGTCCGGCCGCCGGGTTCCACCTGGATGAAGGACGCCGTGCCCGGCGTCGCTTACGAAGCCGGCGACATGGAAGTGGGACGGCAGGGTGAAGGCACGGACCTGCTCGGCAAATACAACCCCGGTCTCGGCGCACAGGACTTCAGCCTGTTCGACTCGGCGAAATTCGTCCCGAAGGGGTCCGATATCGTATTCAGCATGCACTATACGGCCACCGGCAAACCCGCGACCGACCGGTCCAAACTGGGGCTGGTCTTTGCGAAGAAACTACCGAAGCTCCGGTATTACGTCAGTGATGGTCCGACTGCCGGAAATCTGGCGATCCCCGCAGGAGACAGCAACGCGGAAGTCGTTTCGGAAATGACCGCGCAGGCCGACACGCAGCTCGTGTACATGCAGCCGCACATGCATCTTCGCGGAAAGGATTTTGAAGTGCGGCTGATTTCACCTGCCGGGGAAACGAAAACCATCTTCAAGGCGAAGTGGGATTTCAACTGGCAGCTGGGATTCGATCTGGCCGCGCCGATTGCAATTCCGAAAGGGACTCGCATCGTCGCCATCGCGCACTACGACAATTCCGCCAACAACAAGTACAACCCGGATCCGACCAAAACGATTTGGTGGGGACAGCAGAACTGGGACGAGATGCAGAACTGCTTTATGGGCTTTCTCGTAGACCCGCAGATCAAGGATCCGAGAACATTGTTCAAGGCTTCCGGGCCAAGCCTGCTGCCGCGCGGCACGTCCGGGCCGACGCTGGCATCGTTAGTGGCCGTGGTGAAGTAAGAAATATCGCGCGAAGCTTCCTTATAGCTGTAGGCGCGGTCTATGACCGCGCACAGTCCTTCACAATAGAACCCTGCCATTTTATGGAGCGTGCGCGGTCATAGACCGCACCTACAGCTATAAGGTAGCTTCGCGCGTTTGCTTGAGCGCGCATCCGCCCATCCTCAACTGAGAAGGGCAATGTCCGCCAGAAAACGATTCGCATCAATTGAGCCGCAGTAATTTTCGGGATGTTAGTCGTAATGTGCGAATAAAGGAAAGCAAGACGTGTCGAAAATTTTGTGGTGGGAGAGAGGAGATCGCCAGCCGCGGATCCGATGATCCGCGGCTGGCATTGCTCAGTTATTTCTTCAGCACGTTGATCAGTCCGAGAACATTTCCGCCGACAAGCGGCAGGTTTTGAATCGGACTATCCATGTCGCCGGGCCGATACGTTGCAATCGTCTCGGGCTTTGCATCGCGATCCACGACGACACCGAACCAGGGCAGCATCATTTCCTGAGAGGTCATTTCACCCCAGGCCACGGCCGCGCCCGGCGTCGGATTCATGGGATTGTTCAAGGAGTTGTCGTGGTGGGCGGTTACGATCATCCGTGTGCCCTTGGTGACTTTGATCGGCTCCTGGACTTCATACCCCAGCTGCCAGTTGAAATTATATTTCACGCTTAGCGCGGTCTTCTCCTGGCCATCCGGATAGACCAGGCGATACGTCATGTCTTTTCCGCGCAGATGCATGTGCGGCATGAACCACACCAGATCCGCGTCCTGATTGAACGTCAGCTCGCCGGAGGTTTCGTAGTTCGCGTCTCCGGCGGGGATGGGTTTTCCGGTATTGGCCATGTGTTCCGGCGCCATGATGATGAAGCGACGTTGAGCCGGAGCTTTCGCCAGCGTGAAGCCGATTTTTGTCTGGTCGACTGTTGCCTTACCGTTCGGGGTGTAGTGCACTTCGATTCGAATGGGGAATCCGCCGCGAATCAATTTGGCGGAATCGGTAAAACGGAAATCCAACGGAGAGCTGCCCGGGGCATAAATCGCTTCCATGGTCATGAATGCGCCTTGTCCGGTTCGGCGTTCCTGCAGTCTGACCTGAAGATCGGAATACGAGGAGAAGCCTCCGCTCCGCTGTGCGGACAAACCATTGGCGACAAGGAGAACCTGGCGAGCATCGTTGGCCGCTGCTGCAGATGCTTGTTGAGCCGCTAAAAACTGCAACTGTGCGGTCGCCTGTTCCTTTGGCGTCGCCTGCTGGCCGGTCTCATTCGCGAATACCGTGACGGATGCTACTCCTCTAGTATTGACCTGCTCCGGGACCTGGACAATCACGTGATGCACCACCGAAGGATCGCTGGGACGAATCTCGATCGACGACACCCAGGTGTCTTCGGTGAACGGATTCGGGATAAAGAATTCCCGGATCTCTCCCGCCCCATTCGCACTGACCTTGAACGGTTCTGTCATTCCGACCACAACGTCCGGCTGGATCCGCCAGCCCTCCGCCCATTCGCGAGCAGCCGGCTTGTCGGCAGCATTGCCTTCACTGGCGCCGCTGTCGGCCCAGGCAACGAGCGTGTTGATGTCGGACTGAGTGATCTTCGGTGCGTTGCGAAACTCGCCGACATGAGGATCTGCAAACCACGGCGGCATCTGTTTGTTGAGTACCGCGGTCTTGATCGCCTTGGCCCACGGACGAGTGCCTTCATAGGTCAGAAGAGCCATTGGGGCAATGCCTCCCGGCCGGTGGCAGGACTGGCAATTCTCCTGCAGCACAGGGAGCACATCCTTATTGAACGTCACGAGTGAGGCCTTGTCGGTCGGTACCGTCGTGGGAGAACTCTCCATCCCGAGAACCGTCATTGTCGTCAGCAGAGCGCATACGAGAAATCGAGTCATATAGCCCCCAGATTGAATGGTTGTCGTTTACTCCAGCGGTTTCACTGGAATGTCGAAGTGCGCCGTGTTGACGACGCCGTTACGTTGAATCTGTACCCAAACGCGATAAATCCGCGGCCGCGCAAAAACCATATTGAACTGAATGTCGGGTCCGCCATCGGCAATGAAAGGGTGTTGATGAACCAGATCGATCAGGTCATCGCTGGCAGACAACAGATGCCCCCACACGCCGAGATATTTTTCCACTCCATCGCCGGGGTTGAGGTGAAAACGAAGCTGCGTATCCTGGCCAGCCATCGGCTCCGGCGGAACGGTCACCAGATCGACCTGCAGATTCTCCGCCTTCTTCTGCGAATAATCGCGGGTGAGCTTCAGCTTGGCCGGCGCGGCTCCCGGCACAATCAGAGTCTGCGCGATCAGCTGCGGCGTGGCCCCATCCGGATAGAAATCGCCGAGCACCCGATACGTTCCCGGCTTCGGAAAAACGATGTCGTAGAAAAATGCATTTTTCACGCCGTCCCAAGTGGGATGGTCGTGAACGAAGAATTGAAGGTCGTCGCTGATGAAGAACGCATGGAAGAGTCTTTCGTGGACTTCCTGAAAGTTCGACACGGGCAGATCCTTCCACGGATCGAAAACTTCAAACACCACGTGTTCTTTCTGACGCGCTTTGGGTGGACTCGGCATGGCCGTTACATGCATGTGAAATTCAGACGAGTCGGGGATACCTGCGACCATGGCCATTCCGCATTTTGGACACTTGCCCGGCTTGTTCGACCGCATGTTCGGATCCATCGGGCAGACGTAGACGGGATCTTTTACTTCCGTGCCGGCGCTCGTAACGGGATCCTGGGCAGATAGACTGACGACCGCAAGGCACATGATGAGAAGGCCAATCGCAGCGCGCATGGTGATTGTTGGGCCGATTATCCTCGCTGCCGGGCGTACTTGCAAGAAATCCAGTGCTTGACTTCGCAAGCGCGGCGGGATGACGATTTGGCTCAATGATGCGTTGGGTCGGAGCCTTGATCGTTCTTCTCAGTTTCAGTTTTGCCGTGCCGGCACACGATGTCATCACGACGAAACTGACGTGGAACCGCGAGATCTCCCGGATCGTCACCTCTCGCTGCGCGTCCTGCCATCATCCCGGCGGCCGTGCGTTCTCGCTCTTGACGTATGCGGAAGCCCGTCCGTGGGCCGTCGCCATCAAAGAGGAAGTTCTTTCGCGGCGAATGCCGCCCTGGGGGGCAGTAAAAGGGTTCGGTGAATTCCGCAACGATGAAGGACTCACCGGCGAGCAGATCGAGTGGATCACCGGCTGGGTCACGGGCGGAGTGCCGGAAGGTGACAAGGCCGATCTGGAAGCCAACCCCAAAATTCCCGAGCCCACTCCAGCGCCCACTCCGAACAAGGGCGAATTTGTGGTCAGCGGGGACACGAAGCTCACACACGAATTCGCGGTCGACGGACTTTTTCCGGTCGCGTTGCCCGATCAGCAGTCGCTGCAGATCATGGCCATATTGCCGGATGGCCGCATCGAACCCTTGCTTTGGTTGTACGAGTACAAGCAGAAGTTCGCCCATGCCTTTCTTTTGAGAACGCCGCTGAAACTTCCGCGCGGGACGGTCATTACCGGCGTTCCGAAGACGTCGAAGGTGGCCCTGCTTCCGGCGAATTGATTCGGGAGGACCGTTCCGACTTTCGATCCGCAATCACTTGACGAGCACGTTGAATCACCTGGGATGAATCCACTGCTGCGATGGAGCGTTCAAACTCGACTTGACCGTTTCCGGGAAGATTGACGCGATAGGCGCTGCCGTCGGCGCTGCGAAGAAGATATCCCTCGTCGACAAGGTAGCGGCGAAGTGTGGCGTGATCGATATCGATTCCCGAACCGACGTCGGAGGACCAAAGTAACAGTCCCGTTGTGAGTGATTGTTCCGAGTAGGGCTTCCCTGCTTCCAGACATTGAATCACGCAGCGAAAAAGAATGTGCCGATCGCGCTGCCGTCGCGGAAAGGCAGCGCCGCTGGCAGAGGCGCAAAGTGTCGCCAGCCTCTCTTCAAATTCGCGTGCGGTGATCAAATCCCTCTCCCGTCAGGGAGAGGGTGCCGCCCATCTCTTGATGGGCGGCGGGTGAGGGGATCAATGGCGGCCAATCCGGATTCCCTCATCCGGCGCTCCGCGCCACCTTCTCCCTGAGGGAGAAGGATTCCTTCCAAAACTTCCACAGCTACCTGGATGCTCTGCGCCCGATAACTCATATCACTTCAACTCCATTTCAATCTGTCGGTCTCTAACGCGTGTTCATCGCCTCGAGTCTATCCGAAGTCTCCTGGAGAAGTGGTAGACTGCCCGTCTTATGGCGAATAACAAGAAGACCGGGAAGACGTCATCCAAGCGGAAGAAACCCTCGGCCCGGAAATCTGCTCCGAGCACAACAGCATCAAAGAAAGCCTCTTCAAAAAAGAAAACTGTTGCAAGGAAGCCGGCTGCGCTAAAGAAGAAAGCATCACCCCGGAAAGCAACTCCCAAAAAAATCAGCCTACGGATAAATCCACAGGGATTGGACACCACGGAAATCGAGCGAAGCCTGGTTCGCGCGCGCGCCGCCGTCATGTCGGGCGACTTGCAGGGCCTCTCGCGAAAGGCGCGTGCGGCATCGGAAAGCGTGGACGAGCTGCTCGAAGAAGGCAATGCGTACGAAGCGGGAATACTGCAGGGTGTCGAAGAGGCGGAAGAGGCCGACGAAGGCGAAGTGCTGACCCACGAAGTGCTGGCGGACGATGTTCCGGAAGAATATCTGGACGAGGACTAGATCGACGACATGAAGTTCGCAATTCGAGTGAGTCCCTTATCGAGTTGCTCCATCGATGTGGCGTAAGAAATCCGAACATGATCCGTCGTACCGAATGCGGCGCCCGGAACGACGGCGACGTGAACCTTCTCCAGAAGCCGCACCGAAAAATCCATGCTGTCGCGGATCTCGCGAGAGAACGAACTCGAAATATTCGGGTAGGCGTAGAACGCCCCGCCCGGCTCCGCGCATTGCAAGCCGGGCATGGCACGCAGTCGATCGATGACGAATCGGCGGCGCTTTTCGTACTCGCCCAGCATCTGCCGCACCGACTCCTGAGGACCTGTCACGGCTTCCAGCGCGGCCTTCTGAGCAATGGAATTGGGATTCGATGTCGAGTGACTCTGCAGCTTGTGAATCGCGTCGATCACAAGCTTCGGACCCAGCACATAGCCGATCCGCCAGCCTGTCATCGCGTAGGTCTTCGACAATGAACCGGCGATCACGACGGTGTCCTTGAACTCCGCCTGCGATGCGATCGAGAACGGCCGCCGGCCGTCGTAGAGGAATCGCGCATAGCACTCGTCGGTGAGCAGACAGATATTGTGCCGGCGGCAAAGCTGGGCAATGCGAACGAACTCCTCGTCATCGATTACGGCGCCGCTGGGATTGCTGGGAGAATTCACGATCAGCATGCGAGTCCGGGGCGTGATGGCCTTCTCCAGCATTCCCGCAGTCAGGCGAAATCCATCGTCTTCCTGCGTATGGACAAACACCGTGGTTGCGCCGACGAATCGTGCAATATCGGCAAACGATACCCAGTATGGCGTCGGGATGATCACTTCGTCGCCTTCGTCGACCAGAGCCGAACAGATATTGAAAATTGCATGCTTGCCGCCGGCATTCACGATGCATTCGGAAACTTCGTATTTCGAGCCCAGCTCGCGCGCATGCTGATCGACAATTGCGGCGCGGAGTTCGCGAAGTCCGCCGATCGCTGTATATCGCGTGAAATTCGATTCGATCGCGCGGATGCCCGCCTGCTTGATGTTTTCCGGAGTCGGAAAGTCGGGCTCGCCGGCTCCGAAGTCCACCAGGTCGACGCCGGCATCGCGAAGCTGTATCGCTTTTTCGGAAACGATCATGGTTCCGGACACGGAAATGCGGGACATTCGGGCGGCCAGTTTCATGACTTGTTCTTGAACTTTTCTTTCAGTCGTTGTTCTACCGAGTCCGGCACCAGTCCCGTCACCGATCCGCCGTGTCCGGCGATTTCCTTCACCAGATGGGAGCTCAGGTACGAATAGTTTTCCGCGGGCATCATGAAAACAGTCTCGATGCCGGGCGCCAGGCGCCGATTCATCAATGCCATCTGCAGTTCGTATTCGTAATCGGTCACCGCGCGAATTCCTCGGACGATGACTTGAGCATTCTTGCGGCGGGCATAGTCCACGAGGAGGCCGTGAAACACGTCGATTTCAATTTCCACATTCGGAAATTGCGGGGACACGATCTCGCGAACGATCTCCAGCCGCTCATTGACGGAAAACAGCGGCGACTTTTGAGAATTGGTGAGAATCGCAATCACGACGCGGTCGAACAGGCGGACGCTGCGCTGAAGAATATCGATGTGGCCGAACGTCAGGGGATCGAACGATCCGGGATAGATGGCTGTGGTCACGCGTCCTTTCTGTAGAAGGACAGGCAGCTGTCCCCCTGAACCAATGTGCGGTATCTTCGCAGGAATCCCGCCAGATCGGGGAGGCTGTGGCGCTTCGCATGTTCCATGACGAGAATGCCGTCCTCCTTCAACAGGGGCCGAGTGCCGAAGGACTCCAGGGCAGTAGTGTACAGGTCTTCGCGATCGTATGGAGGGTCCAAAAAAGCAAAGTCAAAAGCAACGGCGTCGCGCTCGAACTGACGGAAAGCTCTCAAAGCGTCGAGCTCATGGATGCGATAACCATCATGAACATCCAGACTGGTAAGGTTCTCACGAATGATTGCGACGGCCTTTCGGGAGGCGTCGACAAAGTGAACGGAGCGGGCGCCGCGGCTGATGGCTTCGATGCCGACGCCACCCATCCCGCTGAATGAGTCGAGGAAGTCGGAGTCGGGGATTCCCGATCCCAGAACATTGAAGAGAGTTTCGCGCAGCTTGTCGCTGGTGGGACGCAGACCGGCGGGGGGAGTTCCCTTCAGTTGCCGGCTGCGGAATTTTCCGGAGATGATTCTCATAGATTTATCGCAGATCCCTTTCCCACAGGGGCAATAATATACTTGCGGAATCCAAACCGCAGGGCGGAAAATGGGAGGGCTGATTGAATTATTCAGCCTTTGAACATTTAGCGCGCTCCATTGCCCCGCTGGGATGGGAGGACCGATATTATTCCATGTTTACGGCCTATTTTGATGATAGCGGCCATGAAGATGACCAGCTTCTTGTTGTCGTAGCTGGTTTCATTGCGGATGCAAAGGATTGGAAAGAATTCGAGGCTCTATGGATTGCAGCGCTTTACCGTCATGCAATGCCTGTCGCATGCGGCCTTCCTTATCTTCACGTCAGTGAAATCAATCGAAAAATACGCACCTGTCGCCAGCATGAAGCATGTAGCGATCATTGGACCGACCTAAGACGAAAGCGCATGTTCGATGAATTGATTGATATTATTCGCGGCCATGTATCACGAAAATTCGCCTGTGTCGTTGTTAATGAAGGGTTGGCCGATCTGTCGGAGCAGGTAAGAATCGATTGTCTTATTAATGCCTATAGCGCCGCCGGGAGAGCTTGCGTTGCAAAACTGAGGGAATTTGCATTCAATGAGCATATTCCCTATGCTCCGCGTTTGGTTTTCGAGGATGGGAGTAAGGGCAAGGGGAAATTAATTGATCGTTTAAGACGTGATTGCGTTCAGGAGCCGATTTTTGAACGGCCAAGAAACCATCCATCAAAAGATGGGAAGTTTATTGAGGCAGGAGTAATTCCCCTACAATCGGCTGATCTATTCGCGCATATCGTCTTTGATTATGCCAGGGCATATCTAAGACAAGAGCCGTCATTACTTCAGGAACAGTTTCACCGCTTCAAAAGTTTACCAACGCAAGAGCTCATTTATGCTCCTTGGGATATTGCGAACTTAGAGACTGAGCTTCCATCATTAGATTTGTCATATGAGGTTTTAGATAGGATTAGACATGAAAATTCACACACGCGGAAAAACTGAATTCGAACGATTCGATAATGCCGTAAAGCAGATGCTTTCGGTTTCAAAGGAAGAAATGGATCGCCGACTAGCCGCCGATCCTCGCGGACATCCGAAACCAAAAAATAAAAAGCGGAAACCCGCTAAGGCTTCCGCTTCTTCCCGCGCTTCAAGGCCAATCGGTAAGACTTAATGAGAGCTTTCCGTTTGTCCCTCCTGAGCCTTACCAGTGAGTTCTTTGTAAGTAAGGCGTTTGTTGATGATTTGCTTCACGACAGTGTCGAAACGGGCGGAATCGTTTCCTTCGCGCTGATTGAATCGAAACACCTGCTCATCCAAATAGCGGAAGGTGTGAAACGGCTCAATCGAAATATAGGTTCCCTTGATTCCGCGTTTGAACAATGACCAAAAGTTTTCAATCCCATTGGTATGAACATTGCCCCGCACGTAGTACTGAGCGTGTCTGACGAAGTCATGAATGAATCCTTCATCATTCAAATGGGCGTAAGAGCCGTGCTCATCGCTGTAGATGGTCGCGCCCTGTTCAACGGTGCTTTTGATAATGCCATTGACGGTTTCCTTCCACTGATCCGGCACAACCTGAGCATGAACCTTGCTCTTGCCTTTGCTGGGGTTGCGCTGCATGAGGCCGAATACCGCAGTCTTGCCAGATCCACCACCGCGATATTTCCGCTCGCGCTGCGCCTCGTGCATGTTCCGCGCCAGTCCGCCGATATAGGTTTCATCCACTTCAACGGTTTCGCCTTGACCACCAAAGTTCTCGACGGTGTCACCCTGCATCGCCAAACGAATTCGGTGAAGCATGAACCATGCGCTCTTCTGGGTAACTCCAATGGCGCGATGGATCTCATAGGACGAAATCCCATTCTTGCAATTGATAATCATCCAAGTCGCCATGAGCCATTTATCCAGACCGATGGGAGAGTCTTCCATGACAGTTCCGACCTTGATGGAAAACTGGCGCTTCGAATGCTTGTTAGCGCACTGCCATTTGTTCTGCTTATCCAGAAATGCAGGATTCTCGCGACCACAGGTCGGGCATTTCACAATCCCATCGGGCCATCGTCGCGAAGACAGATAGGCGATGCAGTTTGCGGTGTTCGAAAAGAATTTAATCGCCGCTTGAAGAGTTTTAGGTTCGTTTGCCATAAATAGAACTTTAACCCGACAAGCTGGATTAGTCAAGTATATTATTGCCTCCCACAGGGAGAGGGTGGCCGAAGGCCTGGTGAGGGGATCAATTTTAGCGAATACTGATTCCCTCATCCGGGCCCGCCGTCTCTTGATGTCCCACCTTCTCCCTGAGAGAGAAGGTTTCATCCCACACTCGCCAGACTTGTCGACATGGCATTCTGCAGTTCCTTGTGTTCGCCAATCCGGTCCACCCAGATGCGTGCTTCGCGCTGGGCCAGCGCCAGGAGCGCGGAATCCTCCATCAGGTTCGCCACGCGAAATTCCGGAATGCCGGACTGCCGCGTCCCTGCCACTTCGCCCGGACCTCGCAGTCGAAGATCAATCTCCGAGAGGCGAAACCCGTCTGTTGTCGAGACCATTGCCTGAATCCGCTCCCTTGCCGTATCGCTGAGACGATTCGGCGTCATCAACACGCACAACGACTGATGACTTCCCCGCCCCACGCGGCCGCGTAACTGATGCAGCTGCGCCAGCCCAAATCGCTCGGCATGTTCAATCAGCATGATGGTTGCATTCGCGACATCCACTCCCACTTCGATGACCGTCGTCGACACCAGAATATCGACGTCACCCGACGTGAAGGACCGCATGATCGCATCCTTTTCGGCGCTCTTCAGCCGCCCATGCAGCAACGCCACGCGGCGATGCGGGAAAGTCCGCGTGAACTTATCCATCCCCTCTGTCGCGGAGCGCAGATCGATCTTTTCGGATTCCTCAATCAGCGGATAGACCACATAGCACTGTCTCCCCCGCGTCAGCTCGTCCCCGATCATCCGCATGGTCCGCTCGGACTCGCTTTCCATCACGTGCAAGGTGCGGATCTGCGTGCGGCCCGGAGGCATCTCATCAATGACAGAGAGATCGAGATCCCCGTAGAGTGTCATCGCCAGGGTTCTCGGAATGGGAGTCGCCGTCATAACCAACGTGTTGGGGCTCTCTACCGTTGCTCCCTTCTCCATGAGCCGCAGACGCTGCATCACCCCAAACCGATGTTGCTCGTCGATGACGATCAAACCGAGTTTTCGGAACTTCGCCTTGTCTTCAATCAGGACGTGGGTTCCAATCACGACGTCCAGTTCGCCCTCAGCGAGACGTTTGAACAATTCCTTCTTTTCCGACGCCTTGATTCCCCGCCGCAGCACACCGATGCGATATTTCAATGGAGCCAGGATCCGCACGGCGTTCCAGTAATGCTGCTCGGCAAGTATTTCCGTTGGCGCCATGATTGCCGCCTGATATCCGTTGGCGACCGCAATCACAATGGCTTCAAACGCAACGATGGTCTTTCCGCTGCCGACGTCGCCCTGCATCAGACGATTCATCGGAAACTCGGATTTCAAATCCTCCACGATCTCCTTCAGTACGCGTTTCTGCGCGGCAGTCGGATGAAAGGGAAGAATCTGTTTCACCTGCCTCCGAATGGCTTCGTCCGTTTTGAAGGTGATGCCAGGCTGCCGATGAGTCTGATTCCGCCGCATTGCAAAGCCAAGCTCCAGCAGAAAGAATTCTTCGAAGATCAGCCGGCGGTGATAGGGAGACTCTCGACGATTGAGGGCTGCCACATCGTCCTGCTTATCCGGGAAGTGAATGCGCTCCAGGCAGGCCCGAAACTCCGGGAGCCCGTGGGAAGTGCGAACCTCCGGCGGAAGCGGATCGTCCAACGCACTTTCCAGATCGCCGATTGCCGAAGCCACGATGCGGCGCAGCTGCCGGCTGGTCAGGCCGCCGATTTCTTCATAGATGGGAACGGTCCTTCCAATATCCAGCGACTCCGACGGAACACTCGGCTCGGCGCCATCGATGAGTTCAAATTCCGGATTGAAGAACACGAAATTCCTGTCGCGGGTATCGAACTCGACTCGCCCGTACATCACCATTTCGCGTCCGGCGCTGAACGACCGGCTTTCCTGGATGTAGCCGCCGTGAAACCATTTCGCGTGGACGAAGCTTGTGCCGTCGGTGAGGATCACGTGGAATATGGATCCGCGGGATCGCGTGCGAATCATGCGGCTCTGATACACGCGCGCGTGAACGGCGGCATCCTGCCCGGGACGCAGGGAATCGAGTCTAATGAAACTCGCACGATCCTGGTACGACTTGGGGATGTGAAGAAGCAGCTCGCCAACGGTGCGAATTCCGCGAGCGCCAAGCAGAGCCGATCGGCGTGGGCCGACGCCCTTGACGAATTGAACCTCGGTGTCGAGGCGAAGCATGGAGATACTAGTTGCTCCGGCCTTGTTGCGCCTTTGCCTGCAGAAATGCCTTCACGAACATGTCGATATCGCCGTTCAGAACGCGTTCCACGTCGCCGACCTCCACCTTGGTGCGCAAATCCTTCGCCATCCGATAGGGCTGCAGCACGTAGGATCGGATCTGGCTGCCAAATCCGATACCCAGTTTGCTGTCCTCGATGGACTGCGTTTCGGCCTTCTTCTTTTCCCGCTCGAGTTCGTACAACCGCGCGCGTAGCACCTTCATGCAGACTTCCTTATTCTTGTGCTGCGAACGTTCGTTCTGACATTGCGTGACAAAACCGGTAGGCAAATGAGTGATGCGCACCGCCGAGTCGGTGGTATTCACATGCTGGCCGCCTTTGCCGGACGAACGATACGTATCGATGCGAAGTTCCTTCGCATCAATGACGATTTCGATCTTGTCATCGAGTTCGGGATAGATGGCCACAGAGGCAAACGACGTGTGCCGCCGCTTCGCCGAATCGAATGGAGAAATTCGAACCAGCCGATGTACGCCGGTCTCGGACGCCAGAAGTCCGTAGGCATATTCACCGATCACGTTGATCGTCACCGATTTGATGCCGGCTTCATCACCGGATTGATAGTCGAGCATCTGCGTCTTGAATCCGCTGCGTTCGGCCCATCGCATGTACATGCGCATCAGCATCTCGGCCCAGTCCTGCGCTTCGGTGCCCCCGGCGCCGGGATGAATATCGAGAATGGCATTATTGCGGTCGTTCTCACCCGACAGTAGAACCTGCGTCTCGATCTTTCCGGAAAAGGCCTCGAGTTCGTCGATTGCCGCAGTCAGATCCCGGTCCACGGACTCCCCTTCACGCGCCAGTTCGACCAAAGCCTGGATGTCGTCCAGCTGGCTGGTAATCTTTTTGTCGATGTTCAGTGTTTCTTCGAGGCGGGCCCGCTGCTGAAGAGTCCGGGTCGAGCGCTCCTGATCGGACCAGAATCCCGGATCATCGATCAGGGTCAGCAATTGATTCAGTTGACGTTGCTTGTTCTCCGAGTCAAAGGAACCTCCGAACGTCCTCGCTTCTCTTCTTCACTTGTCCGAATCGTTCCAATAAATCTTCGTGCATCGTCTCTCCTGAATTTGTTATTTCCGGATTGGTTTGTATCCCAGGGTTTCCAGCTTGCGTCGCGCGGTCTCGGCATCGGCAGCGGTGGAAAACGGCCCGACCTGTACACGATACAACTTGTTGGGGCTGTCTGTTGAAGCAATGATTGCGGGGAAACCCTGCTTTCGCAATTCATCGACTTCCTTGCCTGCCGCGGTGGATTTCTCCAACGCGTCGACCTGCAGGTAAATCATTTTTCCCTGAGCCGCGGGAGTGGTCGGCGCTGCCTTGGAAGGCGCCTTTGTGGGCGGCGCGGCAACCGGTGGTTTTGGTTTCCCGGTTTTCGGAACCGCAGCGGGTTCGGGCTCCGGAGCTTTCGTCGGTTCCGGCCCCTTGTAGCTCGTCAGCTCCGTCTTCTCAGACTCCGCCTGATCTTGTGCTTCGGCTGCCGCGACTTTTGCAGCGGCGGTAACGTGTGCGGATTCCGCAGCGCGCTGTCCCTGGCCGCGCCCGACCAGCATTCCCAGGACAAAGAAAATCGAACACAGAAAGACGATGCCGCCAAACACCAGGAGGGTAAAGCCGTGGCCTTTCCAGGATGCCTGTTCTTCCATTTACTCTTTTCCTCGAGCTTTCGCAAAGTAGTCCAGGATGTCGATCGGCAGCGGGAAAACGATCGTGGTGTTCTTTTCCATACCGATCTCTGTAAGAGTTTGCAGATATCTCAATTGAAGAGCAACAGGCTGGCTCGAAATCACTGCGGCGGCCTCGGCCAGACGCTCAGACGCCTCGAACTCGCCCTGGGCGTGGATGACCTTCGCGCGCTTCTCGCGTTCGGCTTCGGCCTGCCGGGCCATGGCACGCTGCATCGACTCGGGAAGATCCACGCCTTTAAGTTCGACGAGGGCCACCTTGATACCCCATGCGTCGGTGTGGGTATCGAGAATCTCCTGCAGCCGCTGGTTCAGTACTTCGCGTTTGCTCAACAAATCGTCGAGCCCAACTTCGCCAAGAACGGAACGAAGCGTGGTCTGTGCCAGCTGCGACGTCGCGTAGAGATAATTCTCCACTTCGACGATTGCCCTGCGCGGATCGACAACGCGGAAATAGACGACAGCGTTTACTTTCACCGTGACGTTGTCGGAGGTGATGACATCCTGGGTTGGAACGTCCATGGTAATCGTGCGCAGGCTGACGCGGACGATCCGGTCGATAGGCCAGAACAGCCAGATCAAGCCTGGGCCCTTCGGGTCCGCCAGCAGCCGTCCGATGCGGAAAATCACGCCGCGTTCATATTCGCGAAGCACATTCAGGGAATTTGAAATCCAGATAACGACGATCACCAGAACGACAAGCAGGAGCTGGAAACCACTCATAGGGTCCTCTTTTCTTCCTCAACTTCAACTTTGAGGCCGTGAACTTTCACCACACGCACAGCGGCTCCAGCCGCAATCGGAACCGGCGAAGAAGCATTCCACGATTCGCCATGAACCAGAACCCGGCCGTTAGTGAACACATCCGACTTCGCGACTCCCATTTCTCCGATCATGCCTTCCTCGCCGGTTATGGTTTTCAACCGGCGGGAAGCCAGAGCCAGGCGAACCAGAAAAACGGTGATTCCCGCCAGTGGCAGTGTCACCGCAATCGTGGTGGCCAGATGGATGCGAAGCTCAGGAATCGGTCCTTCCACCAGCATCGACGCGCCCGCAATCATCGCGACAATTCCTCCGAGGCCCAGAACTCCGTGACTGGTGATGCTGGCTTCGAGCACAAACAAAACGATGGCCAGAAGTATGAGCGCCGCGCCCGCCCAGTTCACCGGAAGGAGATTGAACGCGAACATCGAAAGGATCAGGCAGATGGAACCGGCTACTCCCGGAAGGATCATTCCAGGATGGGTCAGTTCGAAATACAAGCCGAGCAGGCCAATCAAACCCAGAACAAGAGCGAGGTTTGGATCCAGCGCGTGCGAAAGAAGCCGCTGCCGCGCCGACATTTCGTAGTTCTCGATCGTTGCACCGGCGAGATCCAGTCGGCTGGTGCTGCCGTTGAAACGACGAATTTCCCTGCCGTCGAATCGGCGGATGATATCGGGCACATCGTTGACGACGCCATCGATCAGTTTCTGATCCGCAGCTTCCTGTGCCGTGAACGAGCGGCTTTCGACGACTCCTTGTTCGGCCATGGCTACATTGCGGCCCCGTTTTGTGACGTAGCTTCGCATGTATGCGGTGATGTCGCTGACAACCTTCTTCTCCATGACATCTTCAATTTTTGCGCCGGACCCGGATACCGGATGTGCCGCCCCGGTATTGGTTCCCGGAGACATCGTGGCAACGTCTCCGGCCAGCAGCACAAAAAAACCCGCCGATGCAGCTCGCGAGCCGTTCGGCCCGACCCACGTAATGACGGGAACGTCGGAATCCAGAATGGCGCCAACCATATCGCGCATGGAATCCACCAATCCACCGGGAGTGTCGATTCGCAGAATCACAGCGCGCGCACCGATCTCTTTGGCATGAGTGAGTCCCTGGCGAACGTAATCCGCGCTCACGGGATGAACAACGTTATCCATATCGATCCGGACAATCGTCGCCGCCGGAGTCGCCGCCTGGGATTGTGAGCCAATTGGAAGAGCGAGAAGAATCAGGATCAGGAGCTGGATTTTTCTCATTGTCGCCTCCGTCCAGTGCCCGCCGGCCTGTCGAGTTCCGCTTTAAGGCTAACGGCCCCGGAATTTCCCGGTTCCAGCTTCAGCGCTTCTTCGATGGCCTGTCGTTCGGAAGCCGGTTGATTCGTGGAGCGGTAAAGTCTTGCCAGGAGCACCCATGTATCCGCGGAAGGTTTGAGTGCCAGAGCGCGCTGGTATTCTTTCACCGCGAGTTCGGTCTGCTTCTGACTCTCGTAAACCTCCGCAAACACCAATCGTGTTTCCGCAGACCTGGGGAACGTCCGATCGATATCCTGCAGCTGTACGATCGCCTCTGCAAACCGCTGGGAGTCGATCAAGTCCTGAACCGAATCCAGCCAGAAAACCAGATCCCGGCCAATCGCCCGCCGCGCAAGCCTCGCATCGTTCCAGATGGTTGTCTGCGGCGCAAGCCGTAGTTCGGTGACATTCACCGGCGTTCGCAGCCGGCGAAAATTCGGCAGCGCCTGATTCACCCAGCGGGTCAGGCGCGGCGAGAGGTTCACTGCCGACGTGATCAGTCGCTGAGCCTCCTCGGCTCGGCCGAGCCGTTCGTAGATACGGCCCTGAAGAAATATGGCCTCGGCGTCGCGTCCGCTCAGTTTCAGATATTGCTCGATGGATTTCGCAGCGGCCTCCGCGTCGACACGCTCACCGCGCGTCAAACCCAGGTGCGCCAGATTGAACAAGGCCTCGGTTCCCAGCGGATTGAGATCGGCGGCACGCTTCCAGGTGGCCATGGCTTCCCGGAAATCGCCACGGCCCGCGATTGCCATTCCAAGATTGATCAGGACGTCGTAAACCGGGGGCAACGCGGAAAACAATTCGGCCGACTTGCTGAAGTCGCCGGCATTGTAATAATTCAAGCCGAGCATGAACCGAGACTGCGGGTAGTCGGGACTGGCCTCGTTGATCTTTTCAAGCAGGGGAATGGAAGCCTTGAAATCCATATCCAGGAAGTACTGCCGGCCAAGCTGGTAGATTGCGGACGAATACTTTGGATCGAGACGAATCGCATCCTGAAACAATGCGATGCGTCGCGAGGAATCGGAAGCCATCATGCCGCGAGTATATGCCTCAAATGCGCTGCTCGGAACCGGAGGGTGCAAGGTATAGTCCGATTCGGGAATCGTTGTACCCGGCACCAGTTGCCGTGCGAGTTGAAACGAAAGAGAGGTGGCCATGGGAACCACATTCTGCAGCTCGCCCTTGACCACTATGGCCGGACCGGAACTGGCGTCTCGCAAATTGAGAATGTGCGCCTCGATGCGGAAATCCTGGTGCGTGCCGGAAATTTTACCGACGACAACCGAATCTGCGCCGGTATCCCAGGCAATGCTGACGGCAGTGGCGCGGCTGACTGTGATGGTTTCAGGAATACCCATGCGTTCGTACGCCGTCGTGCGTTCATCGCGGTTGAACACATAGAGGCTGCGCTCGGCGGCGAGACGCTCCAGCACCATTTCGGAGATACCGGTTCCGATCCAGTCGATATTGCGATCGTCCGTCTGGTTTTCGAAGCAGAACACCAGAACGGAGTTCGAATCGGCACTCGCAGACAACGGCGCGGCGAATGCGACGATGTATGAGACGGCGCATACGGCGAAGACTGCAGCAATGCGGTTGAACACCGAAGCATTATAGAATGCCTGTTCGGTCATAGCCATGCGCATCGCAATTGACATCCGGAAGATCAATGAGTTTGGAATCGGAACCTATATCTGGAATCTCGTCCGGAACCTTGCGGTCGTTGACACGAATAACGAGTACTTCCTGATTGGCTCCGATCGGAATTACCAGGAACTCGGACCGCTTCCCGCCAGCTTCAAGCAGTTCCTTCAACCCGAAGGATCTTCCATGTGGCGGGATCAATTCTCCCTGCCGCTGGCGCTGCGGAAACTCGATGCGGATATCGTTCACGTCACGCATCACGAATCTCCGATTGCGGTTCCTTCGAAGCTGGTGGTGACGATACACGACTGCGTCCACGTGATGTTTCCTCCGGAGGATGCATCACGCTTTCAGAATTACCGGAAGTACGTGCACACCAGACGAGTCGTCAATCGAGCCAACCAGGTCATTGCCGTTTCGAACTCCACAAAGGACGACCTCATTAGTTTATTCAACCTGGCGCCGTCAAAGGTCAGCGTGATTCACAACGCGCTGGACAGCCGATTCACCCTGGGCCCCGACGAGAATCCGGCGCAGGTGCTGGAGCGGTATCAGCTGAAGGATCCGTTCATTCTGTATTCCGGCAGGATCCGTCCCCACAAGAATCTGCACCGGCTCATCGAGGCATTCGCGGTCTTGAAGAGCGAACTCGCCGACAGCGGGCCGCTGCGCAACCTCAAGTTGATCATCATCGGAGACGAGCTGAGCCAGCATCAGTATCTGCGATTGACCGTAGTCCGCAGCGGAGTTCAGCAGGATGTCCGGTTTTTCGGATTTGTTCCGTACCCGATTCTTCGCGTGTTCTACCAGTCGGCCGCGATGTTTGCGTTTCCGTCGTTGTATGAAGGATTCGGATTGCCGCCGCTGGAAGCGATGGCTAACCGTACGGCAGTCCTCGCTTCCGATACCTCGTCGTTGCCCGAGGTGCTGGAAGACGCCGCACTGCTGGTGAATCCCGAAAACGTTTTTGAGATCGCGCGTGGAATGAAAACGATCTTATTGGACGCTGCCGTTCGGCAACGGCTCATTGAGAAGGGTGCTCAGCAGGTCACAAAGTTTTCCTGGCAGCTGGCGGCAAAACGCGTCGTGGAGACCTACCAGAGAGTCTGAATCAATCCACCGTGAGGCGAGTTCCCGTTGTTGCCTCATAAAACTTCATTCGCGAAATCGTCGCAATGCGAATGCCCGGCGTATCCACATGCAGCGTTGTGGTTCCACGCGTCGTAATCGAGGATTTCCCGACAATACTGAGAGACTGGGGCCCGGGCACGGTGCTGATCGTAATCGTTTTGCGAGAGTAGGGTGTGACGTACTTGTCGACCTCTGCGGTGCTGACTTTCGAGATGGGTTCGTCGAATTTGCCGCCTGGCACGACTTTATCGATCATCGTGTAGTTTCCAATGCTGGTGCCGGTGCCGGTAACCACTTCAATGATTGTCGTGACTTCAGCATCCTTGTAGTCCGGGCCCAGGGAAATGCGGTGGTGCAGATCGAACACGAACTTCCCGCCTTTTTGCGTGTATGGCAGTTTGACAAGAACGCCATCGGCGGGTTGTTTGGTGATCACGACATCGTAATAAGTCTCTCCGGACTGAGCCCCTTTACCCATGATCACGCTTTGCTTCGCGCGGATATCGAAAGGCAGTACGGCGCCGAGATTCTGATTCTGTGTTTGCGCGACGGGGACCATCGCCATGACGAGAGACAGGAGCAACGCAATCATCTAAAAACCTCCGGAGTGGCTAGACTATAACACGAAGCTCGATCTCGATAGCCTGCGCGTCGACGATGCGAAAGCCACGCACCACGGGGTTTTCAGGGGATGCCAGGGAAACGATAATCTGCGCCGCTTCCGGATAATACGCCCGGTCGATATCCCTCGGTGAAGGTTCGGCAGGACCGCGGGGATGCGAGTGGTAAATTGCCAGCAGACTCTCTCCGGATTCCCGAAGCGAACGCAGTGTTGCGATCAATTCCGACGGCTCCATGTCGAAGGATGTCGTGCTGGCGAGCCGGTTGGTCATGGGAATGAATCGCTCGGCGGCGCCGCCGGAACCGGCGATCAGGCCGCACCCTTCCTGCGGCAACGCCGCAGCGGCATGGCGGACGATTCGATCCATCAGGCCGGGCGCCAGGGTCAGGTGCATGGAAAGATTTTTCCGGGATTCAAAATGTTGTTTGGATCCAGCGCCGCCTTGATGCGTTTCATTGCGGCGATGGCGTCCGGCTGCAGTGCAAGATGAAGAAACTCGGACTTCATAATGCCAATGCCGTGCTCTCCGGAGATCGTCCCCCCCATTTCAACGGCCAGTTCGAAAATGCGACGCTTGGCGCGGTCGCCCCTCTCTCGTTCGGAGGGATCTGAAGCATCGATCATCACATTGACGTGCATGTTGCCGTCGCCAACGTGGCCGAAACAGACGATGGGCAGCCCGATTTCGCCCTGCAGCTTTTCCATTGCTTCCAGATAATCGGGCACCCGCGATCGCGGCACGACGATGTCTTCATTTATTTTATTGGGACGGATGCGCCCCACCGCCGGTGACAGGTATCGCCGAATGGCCCAGAGTTCGGAGCCATCACCGGCTTCCTGTATCTCGAGGGCCGATCGCCCCAATGATTGCCGCACGCGTTCCCGCGAGGCGATGGCGGCTCTTCGGTCTCCGTCCACTTCCACCAGCAGAAGAGCACTCGCGGCGGCCGGGAGCTGCACTTTGGTCTCAATCTTCTCGTCCCGGATATAAGCGCGAATCGCAGCAAGAGACTGTCGATCGACCAGTTCGAGTTTGGATGGAATGATTCCCTCGGCAATCAACCAGTTCGCCGCGTCGGCGCCTGATCGGACGGAATCGAAAAGCGCCATCAATGTGAAGGCGGCTTCCGGCTTCGGCAACAGTCGCATGGTGAGCTTTGTGATGATCCCGAGCGTTCCCTCGGATCCGCACATCAGATCGGTGAGGTCATACGCCACGGCATTTTTCACAACGCGGCCCCCGGTGCTGATGAGTTCACCGGTGGGGAGCACCACATCCAGGCCGAGAAGATATTGACGGGTCACTCCATACTTAAATGCGCGCGGCCCTCCGGCGTTGTGGGCAACGTTTCCGCCGATGCTGGATTGTTTCAGGCTGGCAGGATCCGGAGGATAGAACAATCCCATGGCCTCGACAGCCTGATGCAGATCGTCGGTGATCACGCCGGGCTCGAGAACCACCAGCAGATCGATGGGATTGATCTCGAGTATGCGATTCATCCGCCGCATCGAAATCACAATGCCGCCGGCAATGGGAATTGCGCCGCCGGCGTAGCCCACGCCGCCTCCCCGGGAAACAACCGGAATGGATTCGCGATTCGAGAGCCGGACAATTTGAGAAACCTGCGCCGCGTTTTCAACGAAAACGATCACGTCGGCTGGATGGAAACTCTTGGTCGCGTCGGTACTGTTTTCTCGAATGGTGTCGGCGTCGGTGCGAACGTGGTCCGGTCCGGCAATCCGGCGAAGTTCGTCGAGAACAGCTGCAGAAATCATCGTTCTTTATTGTCTAACGGCTGGCCGGGCAGGCGCAGTCCTTTCTTCACTTTGGGTTATTTCAGGTCCGCCCGTAACCTTATGGGGACCACCAACGTCTTCCTTTTTGAACCTAAGTGGGCAACCCGGGGTCATTTATACATTCGCGACCGCTCTGAAACGAGATTTCCTGAGGATTAACCAAATGAATCTGCTGAAGTCGCTGGGGGTTGCTGTAGGACTGACGATACTGCTCGGCTTGTTGCCGACCGCTCCTGCATTGAGTGCGCAGGCTCTGGTCAACCAGGTTTCGCCCTCTCCAAAGCTCCGGGGAACTGTGAAAGATCCGTCCGGAGGCGTGATGGTGGGGGTCGACGTCGCGGTCGTCCAGGGGACGCGGGTTATTAAAGCCGGCAAGACCGACGACGCCGGGAGTTTCTCGTTCGAAATCCCGGCGGGCCAATACCAGCTGGGTGTGACGACTCCCGACTTCAAAGCGGTAACGCAGCCCATCCGTGCAACGGCAAACATGGCTGCCCTTTCGATCACCATGTCGCTGGAAGGCATCTCATCGGTGGTGGAAGTCATCGACAAAATCAATGAACCCACGGTGGATGCTTCGCTCAGCCTGGATGCCCAGGTTCTCACCGCCGAACAGATCAACGATTTGCCGGACGACGAGGAATCGCTGCTCGCCTACCTTCAGGCTTTGGCCGGAGGCGAAGGCAACGCCCAGCTGATCATCGACGGGTTTGAGGGCGGCCGGATGCCGACACGCGACCAGATCGCGCAGATCATCATCGAGCCGAATTCATTCAACGCCAACGGCACCGGTCCACGTATCACGATCGTTTCGAGGACACCCGGGCCAACGCGATGGGCCGGCAACGCCAGCCTCTCCTATCGGGATGCGGCTCTGAACGCCAGAAATCCGGGAGCCGTAAACAAGCCGCCCAGCCACAGAAGCGTGGTTTCCACGAACTATAACGGCCCGGTCATCAAGGGCAAGCTGGGCATGACTTTCAACATTTCCAAGGAACAATCCGAATCGGGAAACAATTCCATTCGCGCCGTCACTCCGACCGGTCCGGTGAACACCGCGTTCGTGAGCCCTTCGACGTATGACAGCCTGGGTTTCTCCCACAACTGGTATTTGTCGACGAAGAACTCACTCACGTACAGCTTCAACTACAACCGCAACAAAAGCCTGAACGGTGGAATCGGCGGGTTCACGCTGCCCGAACGCGCCTCCGACAATCGGGGTCACGGATGGAACTTTCAGGTCTCCGATAACAAGACCTTATCGACGAAGCTGACGAACATCTTCCAGTTTCGAACCAATCGCAACAGCAACGAGACCGCGCCAAAGACGAATGCGATCGCGATCAACGTCCTGGATGCGTTCAACGGCGGCGGGGCACAGAGTCTGAGCAACTCGCATAGTTCCAACTACAACATGAGCGATACGCTGCGCTGGACGCCCAGTCCGAAATGGAACTTTCAGCTTTCATTCAACGCGAACTATCAAAAGAACTACAGCTTTTCGCAAAACAATTATTTGGGAACGTTCACATTCTCCAGCCTGGACGATTACCTGGCGGGAACTGCGCTGACGTTCACCCAGACTTCCGGCAACCCTGTGGCGCAAACCTCGCAGCTCGATGGGAACGTGTCGCTGCAGATGACCTACCGCATCAAATCGAACATGAGTTTCTCGACCGGCGCTCAGTACGGCCTGCAGACCCACTTCAACGACCACAACAATGTTTCTCCGACGGCGCAGTATCAGGTTCAGGTGAAGAAGAGAAGCATCATCAGCATCGGGGCCAGAATGACGTACCCGACCGTGGGTTTCCCGCTTTTCTACTATGAACAATTGATACGCGGGGATGGCACGACGAAACAATTCAATACGGTGATCTCCAACCCGACCTACCCGGATCCATTTGCAGGAGGCTTCACCGGAACAACGACAGGATCGGGCAGCTCGATTCAGTGGAAGGACCCGAACCTTGTCGCTCCGTACAACCTGAACACTCAGGTGTCTTTGAACGAGACGCTGCCAAGAAACTGGAGGGTCACCACCAGTTTCAGTGCGAGCCGTTCGGTTCATCAGATACGCAACCGCAATATCAACGCGCCTCTGCCTGGTACTCCTCTGGACCCCACACTGACGCGCGATCAGATCGACCAGTTGCGGCCGTATTTCCCGATTGTCAGCCGGATCAGCCAATTCGAAAACACGGGAAACTCGATTTCGAAATCCCTGAGTTTTACGGTGCAGATTCCGCAGCCCAAAAAGAAGATTCTGAAAACTCAGATCCAGGGAACGGTCCAGTACGGTTTGACCTGGGCGGCAGACGATAACTCGGTAGAGAACGTTTACGACATCCATTCCGACTGGGCTCGCAACGACCAGCGCCAGCGGATTCAGGGCACCATCTCGGTGCGCCCGCCGCGAGTGGGCTCGTTTAATTTCAACTTCAACGCCAACTCCGGACGCGCTTACAGCATCACGACCGGCAAGGACGACAACTTCGACCAGTCCATTAATGATCGGCCATTGGGCGTGAAGCGCAATTCCCTTCGAGGCCCCGGCGGTTACACGGTGAATTTGAACTACTCGAGTCCATCACTCAGTATCCGAAAGAAGAAGCCCGCCACCGCTGCCGTTGCGGCGGGAACCCCTCCGCCTCCGGGAGCGTCGGCCGCCGTTGCTGCAGGCATCAGTGCACAGGATTCACTCATCCAATCGGCTTTGGCTGCCGGACTGCCACTGGCGGCGATTCAATCGCTGCTGTCCCAGCCCGGCATTCTGACGGTGGTTGGTAATGCGTCGCCATCGACACCGGCGCAACAACCGACACTGGCCCATCCGCAGCTGACGTTCAGCGTGAGTGTCCAAAACCTGCTCAACAACACGCGAATCAATGGCTACAGCGGCGTGATAACATCGCCGCTGTTTGGCAAGCCGACCGGATATGGCAATGGGAGATCCATACAGCTCTCCCTGAATTCCAGGTTCTGAATGTTCGCGGAGAAACTATGAAACGAGCAATCGAGTTACTGGCCGTTGCTTTCGCAATCGCGATGATGGCTGGCACGGCCCTTGCCCAGGATGTGGATTTTGGAGCATTCAGTGACGCTGGAGCCCTGCTCACTCCAGTCGCTCCCGCCGTGCGTGGAGCAACTCCCCCGGCCCGTGCCGCTGGGCCTGCCGTGCCCCCTCCCGATCGGCTCTTGAAGTTGCGCGATGCCCTGGCAAAAGCCGAAGCGCCGATGACAAAAGAACAGGAAACCGCGCTCAATGCCCTGATGGATACGGAGATTCCATTAATGCGCCGCACGCTGCAGACTCACGGCCAGCAGATGCTGGCCGCCCGGCAGCCTGCGGCTCCGCCTGCCGGCGTACCCGGCGCCGCGCCAGGAGCCGCACCGACACCTCCGGCACCAGCGGCAACCGCACCCGCCCCGCCGGCGCCACCTCGTGGGGCAGTTCCGACCGGAGCACCGAATGGCGCGCCCAATGCCCCTCCCAATGCGGCATTGCTGGCCGCAGCGCTGGCTGCTCGTGGCGCTCCACCCAGTTCAAGAGTGCCGGCCGAAGTGCTCGACGCATTGGAAGTCGAGATGCGCCAGATGAACGACGCACTCTTCACGAAAATCGCAGCCGCTCCGGCGCTGACTCCCGCCCAACAAGCAATCCTCAACAAAATGTCGCGCGCGCAAGTGCGCTCTCGCGGCGGCTTCGACGCTTTGCGTATTTCGATGGAAGACGCCGGCGTCCCCTTCACCGCCGAACAGCTTCCCCAGGTTCAGGCGTTGTTCGAGGAGCAGAAGAATGCGCGTGCGGCCCTGGCGAAGGAATCTCAGGGCACTCCCGATGCCGCCAAGCTGAAACAGCTGGAATCGGGAACGCTGACGAAAGTTGTGGGGTTGCTTGTCCCTGCCCAGAGAACTGCTCTGATCGCTCTAATCCGAGCGCCGCAGCAATAGCCGAGCCGATTTCCTAGCGCGGGTGGCCGGTTCGCCGATGCGGAATCATTCGCTTTTCCAGCATCCTGTCAATGATGGCGCTGACTTTCTCGAATCGAGTCATCAGCAACAGCACATCGCGCGGGAAAGTCGCCTCGCTGAAGTGAATCCAGCCCTGCATCAGATTCAACGGGCCAAGGTCGGTATTCACATTGGGCCAGTCCTCACGAAGATTCCTGAAATGCTTGCGGAATTCGTCCGCGAAACCGCGGCTGGTAATGACGTGCCCCTTGAACTGGCGCAATTTGAACGCATGGATGTTGTAGTGCACGCGGTGGGTGGCAGCGTTCCCGTCCGTCCATACGGAGAAGAAGATTCGTGCCGGGTCGCTGGTCCAGGAATCCTTTTGGAGACTCAAAGCCGGACAACCTTCGAAGGTCCGCGTGGAGCACGTCAGGCCGGGCTTTCCGAAAGCAGACTTCTCATACTCCAGTTTGATCTTGTGAAATTCGTCGCTGAAACTCTTGGACGGCATATCTCAAAAGTATAGATGATGGGACACGTTGTTCCGGGAAAGGCTTTGATAGAGAAAGCCGACTGCGAAGTAGCGGTGGTGAATGATTTGGAGCAGATGGTGAGGAAATTCCCCTCCTGAGTCAGGAGGGGTGCCTGAGCGAAGCGAAGGCGGGGTGGTTCCAAAGCCGAAACGTTTCGTGAAGGGAACCACCCCTCGCGGGATCGCTTCGCAATCCCGCTGCCCTCCTGACTCAGGAGGGCAATACCCGGCCCTTCCAGTTGATTCCGCATTCATAGTCCCCCTCCGATATACTGCCCGCATGCGTGGATGGTTGATATTGCCCGGCCTGGCGTTGACGCTATGGACAGCATCCGCTGCTCCACTGAGGCCGGACTATGGCGATTCGATCGTCCTGGCTCCGCTTTACATTGAATACACCACGGTGTCCGCGCAGAAGTTTGCCGCTGAAGCCAGTGAGCTTCGTCAACGCATCGGAGAAGCGCCGCATGTCCTGCTCGGATTCTCTTCATTCCTGGCGTTAGACTTTGACAAGACTCCGGTCCTGAGCCGGCCCATCGACGAGACGATCCTCGCCAGCACCAATGCCGGCGTGGACACGATGGTCCAGCGCGCGAAGGCAAACGGCCTGGTCACTCACGTTGGACTGGTCTCCGGATTTTTTCACGGCTGGAACCGGCTGCGCGAATCTGCCATCCAGGAAGATGTGCGCAATGCCCAATGGTTCGCGGACGGCTGGATCTGCCCGCCGGAAGATTTGAAAAGCCCGAGCCAGATTCCCCAATCGATCTGGCTGACTCCGTCACGCCGTGCCCTGCCGCTGCGCGCTCGCATGGAGGAAACCGTGCGCATCGTGTCCCGACATCTTGCGGACAGTATGAGCAGAAACCCCGAAACCCTGGTCAGCATCAGCGGCGATGGCGAAGTCGAATTGACCTGGGAACGGAATTTCGGGACCAACGTGGCGGGACACCGGACCAATGAAGAAGCTCTCTACACCGACTACAGCCCCTTCGCCGTTGTGGAATTCCGTGACTCGCTCCGTTATCCGGCTTACGCAGGAGACCTCACGCCCAACACCGATGACGACCGGAACGGACACACATTCAATCGGGATTATGGCCAGCAGTTTCGAACCTGGGATTTGAAATATTTTGCGAACAGCGGCCCAATCTCGTTTACGAACTACCTGAAGCTGCCGGACAAATTGCCGAAATCCGGAGCATTTCTGATCGAAGGCGGCTTCGATGCGCCGCGTGCTGCCAAAACCGGAAGCAAGTTCTGGAATGCCTGGCTTCAATTCCGCAGGCAGCTGGTCGCCAACTATGTTCTCGATTTTGCGAACTGGGTGATGACGACTCCCGGAAAGCAGACCGCGTTCAAGATTCCCGCGGCACGCTTCTACTCTCATCAGATTCCGGCCGATTTTCTGTTTGAGCAGCCGGACAACTTAAGGCTGATCACTTCGGCAAGCCCCGTCCAATCCGCCATCATCGGTAAAACGGGATCCGCCGGAGTGACGGTATACAACCTCTTTGATGGGAAGCGGCATTTGCGCACGGCCACCCCCGCGCTGTTTGAAAAGATTGCGAGCCAGAGCGGCAACTGGGGAATTCTCGAATACAACCCTTCGGTTCCATCCGGGCCGGAAGTCGATCCGAGCAAGGATACGAGCTATTACCGCGAGCAACTTCAGCTGATCCACAAATACCGCCCTCACGTGATTGTGCCGTTCCCATGGTCGGAACTTCCGGACCACATTCATTCGGCGATCAAGAATAAGCCGTTTGAACAGGCGCTGCGTGAGTTCGTGCGCGATTACGGCGCGAATCCGTGGACGCCCTGGGCCGCCGCGCGCTGAAAATCCCAACGATTTCTGCTGGTCAAGAAGCCTGCTTTTCGATAACGTGCCGACATAAATTCGAGGTGTATCGCGATGAAATATCTGAAGCGGGCCCTGCTGGCCGGTGTTTTTGTTTTGCCGGTGATCGTGTTGTTCAGCACGCCGGCATTTGCGCAGGTGGACCTTGTCGGAGAATGGAACACGCAATTCCACGAAGATCAGCCCGAACGAGTGGGAGGCCCGGATGTCGGCGACTATTCCGGACTTCCAATCAACGAAGCGGCGCGGGCAATGGCGGATGCATGGAAGGCCGACATCCTTGCGGTGCCCGAACATCAATGCAAACCTCACCCGGCGGACTATTCTCCACGCGGCCCCGCAATGTTGCGCATATGGAAAGACGTGGATGCCGCTACCCAACAGGTCACCGCGCTGCACACCCACATTTCATGGCAGGCGCCCGAGAGAACCATATGGATGGATGGCCGGCCGCATCCCGATGAGTTCGCTGCACACACCTGGCAGGGATTTTCGACAGGAACGTGGGAGGGACAGACCCTGAAAGTGGTGACGACACATCTGAAGAAGGGCTGGATCCGGCGCAATGGCGTGCCGCGCAGCGACCAGGCGGAGCTGACGGAATACTTCTTTCGTCACGGAGATTTCATGACGTGGACGGTCATCATCAACGATCCCTTGTATCTCACCGAACCGATGATTCGAACCTCCGATTATCGAACCGCCCCCGCTCAGAACATCGGACCGTATCCCTGTTTGATTGTCGAGGAAGTCGATGAGCCCCACGGCTGGGTTCCTCACTGGCTTCCGGGCGAGAATCCCGATCTCGACGAATTTGCCAAGGCACAGAAAGTTCCGGTCGAAGCGATGCGGGGCGGTGCCGCGACCATGGTTCCGGAATTTCGCAAGAAGGTCGTGACGCCGTGAAATCCAGAGTTCCATGGCTGGTATTTTCGGTCGCGTCTGCGGCAGCGCTAGTACTGCTTTCGTCGCCGGGCTCCGCACAGCAGCCGCGTACGACGATCCTTGATCCGCAATCCGGAATTTATTACGCCGACGCCACCGACCGGACGATTCGCGCTCTACCTGTTCGCGAGAACATTTACATGATTGTGGGAGCGGGAGGAAACATCACGCTCCAACTGGGTGATGAAGGCGTGCTTGTTGTGGATACGGGTTCGGGTGGGGCTGTGAGCGACAAGGTTCTATCGCTGATACGTCAGATTTCCAGCAAACCGATCCGCTACATCGTCAACACCACGTTTCGTCCGGATCACACCGGAGGAAATATCGCCTTCCGTGGCGGTGCCGGCGCCGGGCCTGCCGGAGGAGGCGGCGGTGGCGGGCGCGGAGGTGGCGGAGGCGGAGGTGGAGGTGGGGGCGGTGGCCGAGGTGGCCCGCCGATCATTGCGCACGAAAACGTGGTGGCCCATATGAGCGCGCCAGCCGCGAAAGCCGCGCCGACTCCCACGGAGGCATGGCCGACTCAGATTTTTCATATCTGGCATGAAGACCTCTACTTCAATGGCGAGTCGATTCAGGTGTTGTACGAGGCGAACGCCGGCACCGATGGCGACTCCATCGTGTACTTCCGGCGCTCCGATGTGATCAGCGCCGGCGATGTTTTCCTGACGACAACGTATCCCGTCATCGATGTCACAAACGGCGGCAGCATCAACGGAATCGTCAACGGCCTGAACCACATTCTGGATCTCACCATTCCGAAGGAAAAGCAGGAAGGCGGAACTCTGGTGATTCCAGGCCACGGACGCATCAGCGATGAGGCCGACGTTCTGGAATATCGCGACATGCTCACGATTGTGCGCGACCGGATCCGTGACGCCATCAAGAAGGGCAAGACCCTGCAACAGGTGCAAGCCGCGGGTCTGACGAAGGACTACGATCCACGTTACGGAGCCAGCTCCGGACCATGGACGACGGCAATGTTCATTGAGGCTGCCTATCAGAGCCTCAGCAAGAAACCTTAGTTCGCGTGTGGAGGAACGAGATGAGGATCAAATTCATTTTTCTGTTGGTTGTGGCCATGCTGGCGCTTTCCGTTGCCGCCTATGCGCACCATTCCTTTGCGGCCACGTATCATCAGGATCAGACCGTCACGATCGAAGGCAAGATGGTGCAGTTTTCATTTCGCAACCCTCACGCCATTGTGCAGGTGGAATCCACCGATCCCAAGACAGGAAAGATTCGCTGGACCGTTGAGTGGGCCGGAAGCACACAGCTCACCAACACCGGCGTCACGAATGACACGCTGAAGTACGGGGACATTGTGATCATTACGGGAAATCCTGGAAGGAACCCGGAAGAACATCGCATTCGACTCGTGACGGTCAAGCGCTCCGATGGAAAGTTCACATGGGGAACGAAACCCGGCGAAACCAATGAACAGTAAAACCGCAATTCGGAGACAGAGATGAATCTCATGACGTCACGCACAGCGATGCTGTTGGTATCGATGGCCGCACTCTCGATGGCGGGATTTCTCGCAGGCCAGGGCCGAGGGCAGGGACCTGCACCGGCTGCTGGTGCTGGTGGTGCCGCTCAGGGTGGAGGTCGTGGCGGCGGCGCACGCGGCGCGCAACCTGCCGGTCCTCCTCCAACGGCGCAGGCCTCGGCAACCGTGGATCTGACCGGTTACTGGGAATCGCTGGTCACCGAGGATTGGCGCTGGCGCATGAAGGTTCCCGATAAGGGCGATGTCTCAAGTATTCCCGTCACTGCTGCTGCCAGAACTGCGGCCAACGCATGGGATCCTGCCAAAGATCAGGCAGACGGAAATCAGTGCAAAGCCTACGGCGCGGCCGCGATCATGCGCGTTCCGACGCGAGTGCACATCAGTTGGGAGAGCGAAAATGTTTTGAAAGTGGAGACCGACGCCGGAACGCAAACGCGTCTGTTGCGTTTCGGCGCAGCCGTTCCGCCGGCGCCTGGCGATCGAACCTGGCAGGGGCTCTCCGTGGCGGAGTGGGAACCCATCGCAGGCGGCGGGCGTGGAGGCGGTGGTGGAATTGGAGGCGGACCCGGTGGTCCGGGCGGCGCATTTCCCGGCGGTCCCGGCGGACCTCCGCCTGCTGCCGTTGCGCCGAATGACGATGCCGCACCGATCACGTTGCCTCCAGTTGCCGCCAATGCCGGCGCACGTGGAGGCGGTGCGGGTGCGCGCGGTGGAAACATGAATGGCGATTTGAAAGTCGTCACCACGAATATGAAGGCAGGCTATCTGAGAAAGAATGGCGTTCCATACAGTGAGAAAGCGATCGTCACCGAATACTTCAATCGCACCGCGGAAACTTATGGGGTGACATACCTGGTCGTGACGACGATTGTGGACGATCCGGAAAACCTGACCACACAGTTCATCACCAGTTCGCATTTCAAGAAGCTTCCGGATACCGCCAATGGCTGGGATCCGACACCGTGCTCGGTGCGCTAGTCGTTGTGAATCGAAACTGAAAGGAACCCTTGCTTATGGCCTCTTCTGGAACGCGTTGGGATACCGGCTACGAATGGAAAGCGGTTCTGTTGCTCGGCCTCGGATTCGGTCTCGTGGGCCTGGATCGTTGGATCATCGCTCCATTGTTTCCGTGCATGGCAGCTTCCGGAATCGCGGAAGGTTGCGGGGCTCCGGGACTGGGTCTCGACTATCAGGCGATCGGCAATCTTGTCGGCATACTCGGTCTGGTCTGGGGCGTCTTTGCGGCAATCAGCGGCAGGCTGTCCGACGCCGTCGGCCATAGAAAGATTCTGATTCCCGCCATTCTTCTGTTTTCGCTGATGTCGGGATTCTCCGGCATGGCCGGAGGTCTGGCCAGCTTGATTGCCATCCGTGGATTGATGGGAATGATGGAGGGGTCGTACTGTCCAACCAGTTTCACGGCGACGGCCGCTGCCGCTCATCCGTCTCGACGGGGCTTCCTGCAAGGATTGCAGCAGAGCGGGTTCGCTCTTTTCGGATTTGGTCTCGGCCCCATCATCGCGACTCAGCTTCTGCACGTGGTTTCCTGGCGGATGGTGTTCTGGGTCGTGGCGATTCCGGGCATTATCGTGGGCCTGCTGCTGTTCTTCGTCTTGCGTGAGCCGAAGGATACGCAAGGAGGCGCGGCTGTCGGCGCTGTACCGAGCGGACGCGGAAGCGGCGGCGGCGGATATGGTGAAGTCATCCGAAATCGAAACATCGTCCTCTGCATGCTGGCGCTGATGTGCGCCATGGCATGCATCTTTGTGCTGGGTGGCATGCTTCCCAGTTATTTAATCGACTATCTGAAACTGACACCCACTCAGATGGGCTTTGTCACCTCGGCTCTGGGCTTTGGCGGCTTTGTCGGTCAATTCGGTGTTCCCGGAATTTCCGATAAGCTTGGTCGGAAACCAACCGCGGTGCTCGCGTTTATCGGCGCGGCAGTCACGCTGTACCTGTTCATGGGAATCGGGGCCACTCCGAATTCCCTGTTCCTTATGCTGTTCCTCGTATCGTTCTTTTCCCTTGGCAACGTCGCGCTGATAACCGGTCCCATCGCAACGGAATCCGCCCCGGTCGGATTGATTTCTTCCGCCATCGGGATTGTGGTCGCCACCGGCGAAATTTTCGGCGGCGGTATTGCGCCGTCGATTGGTGGAGCAATCGCGCAGAACAAGGGCATCGAATACATTCTGTGGATGCCGCTGGTTGGGGTTGCGCTGGGTGCCGTGGTGTCGTTGTTCCTGAAGGAAACGGCCCCTGCGAAAGTGGGGAGCCTGGCGACGGCCGCGGCGAAGTAAGTAGTCCGATGTCGATTACACAGCAACCAATGACCGACGAACAGCGGAAGTCCGTCGCGTTGGAGTACCTGAAGGCATTTGATAACAAGGGCGTCACTTCGAACGGAGGCAGCATTCTCGATTTGTTCGCCGACGACGCGCAGGTTTTCTTCCCGAAATGGGGACTGGCTACGGGCAAGAAACAGATTGGCCAGTTGTTCGCCGACTTCGGCGGCCTCCTCAAAAACATTCTGCACGATTACGCGACGTTCAATTGGATCATGACCGGGTCCGACAGGTTTGCCTGTGAGGGAACAAGTGCGGGCGTACACAACGACGGAGCGTGGCGAGCCGGCGTGACGCATGGCGGGCGGTGGTGCGACGTCTTCGAGGTTCGTGATTTCCTGATCCAACGCTGCTTTATCTATCTTGATCCGGACTATGCCGGCCTGGATACGGCGCGATACCCATGGCTTTCCACGGCGGGCCGCGATCCGGCCAAACCGATGGGATAGCAGAAGCCGCGTTACTGAAGTTATTCGGAAGGTCTCACCCAGCGAAAATCGCTGTTCAAGAGACGAAGCGTGTCGAGCGCCACAAGTTGCAACCGCATGCGAATCCTGTAGCCGTCCATCTCTCCATCGAGAACGAGTTCTTCCGGTCCCTGGCGATCGAATGAGAATGAAGATTTCCATGTCTTGCTCGGACCCTTCTTGAGGCTCAGAGTCTTCCCGGGAACGTCCACGGTAACGCCATACCTGGCAAACGAATCGTCCGTCCGCTGAAAAACCATACTCTCCGGCGAATCAAAGATCACCCGCCGCCACCGGCGATCGTAATCGTTCAGGTCGACCGCTTGCGTCTGGTCGTTGATGGAAAGTTGTTGCACGTCCCAAATGCCGTAGAGGGCCGACTTCGCGCGGCCTCCGCCATCGGCGTACCAATAGACCCAGTTCACATCAGCCTGCATGGCCAGCAGGTACACGCCAAAGAGAATCTGTGCGGCCAAAGCCAGACGGCTGCGGGGGTTCGTTCGATGCGCGACGGGCTGGACCGCACGATTCAAAAGAAACAAGTCCGCGAGACGCCGGGCGTCGGGCGCCAGAAAGAAACACGTGAGCAGGATGAGATGAAACGAAATCATCTTCACGCCGATGTCGTACGACATATTCAGGAGAAAGACCTGCGTCATGTCGGCAAGACAGATGATCGCGCCCAGCAAGGCCGTGCGCGGAACGATCAGCAGGACTCCGGCCAGGAGCTCGGCACATCCCGTAAAGACTTCGTATCCGGTGGCCGCGCCGACCGACGTCCACAGCATGCCCTGCAGCGACAGGTTTCCCACGGGTGTGACCAGAGTGTTTAGCGACGGAGATGGGAACTGGGTGGGTATCAGCTTCGTCATTCCATACTCGAACATTTGCGCGGCCAGTCCGAATCGGACGAAGAAACGAAAATATCGATTCAGGTCGTGGTAGTTATCGCGTTTGCGATCGAGTAGTGACCAGACGGCTGTGGCGATGATTGAACCGATCAGCAGCCAGAAAGCCTGGACCCAATAGAAGGCGGAGTCGCGGCTGCTGCCGGCATAAATGAGCGGAGTCTGGATGCCGAGTATAACCCTGCCAAACCAAAACGTGATTTCGCGCATCGGCCAGAGCAAGCCGAATCCTCGAAAGGAAACTCCGGGAATGAGAATGAGGCTGCCGATAATCTGGGTCGCCATCGCGTAGAGTCCCAGGTATGTGAAGCCGAATCGAAACGCAAGGCGAGTCGCGAAATTCCATGGGGCTTCGTGTTGCTCGGCAGGAGTGGCGTTCTTCATTTCGCCGTAAGATTACATCGTTCATGCAACAAATCTGCGTATGTGCGGAATGGGAGGAAGCCTTTTGCGATTCCTTCTCCCTCAGGGAGAAGGTGGCCCGAAGGGCCGGATGAGGGAATCCGTATTGGCCGCAATTGATTCCCTCACCCGGCCTTCGGCCACCCTCTCCCCGAGGGAGAGGGGTGTGCATTCTCTCGCCTTCCCACCAAACAATTCGGGCCCAGCGCCAGTCCAGTCGTTCTATAGTTGTGCCACATCGAGGAGGTCTGCCCATGAAGATTTCATCTCCGGTCCGCCATTATCGGTTTTTCGGGTTCGCGGGATTGCTCGCGTTGGTGCTGATCAGCGCATTCGGTTCCACGCTGAGCGTCGGCCAGCAGAAGATCGAAATGCAGAACAACATTCCGGTATCTCCAAAAGGACTGGCGAATCATCCGCTCCCGAAACTGCCGGTCGAATTCGATACGGCCGAAGGCCAGCGAATCCGCGTGACCGCCGTTGCCAGAGGTCTGACCAATCCGTTTGGAATTGCATTCCTCCCAGACGGTGACTTCCTCGTGACCGAACGCATCGGGCGCTTGAGGATTATCCGGAAGGGAGTGCTGGATCCTCAGCCCATCAGTGGCGTTCCAACCTCACGCAATCTCGGGGTGTCGGGAGAACCCGGAGCCGTTCATGGGTTCATGGATGTGATTCTGCATCCCAAATACTCCGACAATCATTACGTGTACATCTGCTACACGAAACCTCTGGACGGCGCGCGCAATGCGACGTCGGTTGCTCGCGGCAAGTTTGATGGCAAGACCCTGACGGAAGTGAAAGACATCGTCGTATTGGAAGAAGGCACCGGAACTTCACGCATCGCGTTTGGCCGTGACGGCACGTTGTTCATGACAACAGCCGGTGTAGCTGGTGATGCGGCTCAGGATCCGAAAAGCCAGGCGGGCAAGGTATTGCGATTTCGCGATGACGGAAGCATTCCCACGGACAATCCGTTCGCCGGCAAGGCCGGATACAAACCGGAGATCTACACCATGGGGCACCGCAGTTCGCTCGGACTTGCCGTGCATCCCGGCACCGGAGAAATGTGGCTCAATGAAAACGGCCCGAATGGCGGCGATGAAATCAACATCCTCAAACCCGGACTCAACTATGGCTGGCCGAAAGTTAGTTTGGGACGCACCTATCAGGGCCCCTGGCAGTCCGATCGCGCCGGGCACGCCGGATTCGAACCGCCGCTGGTTTACTGGACTCCTTCCATCGCCGTTTCGGGAATGGCGTTCTACACCGGCGACAAGTTTCCAAAATGGAAGGGAGACGTCTTTGTCGGCGCGCTTCGGACCGGTGAGATACCCGGCACCGGTCACATGGAACGAATCATGTTCAATGAAAAAATGGAAGAGGTGCGCCGCGAATCCCTGCTGGTCGAATTCCGGCAGCGCATTCGCGACGTCCGGCAAGGCCCGGACGGATTCCTGTACGTCCTGACGGACGAAAAGGACGGAGCGGTACTCCGGATTGAACCGACGAAATAGCGAACCCCAGAATACTGTGCGCGGCGACGGCGTATAAGAGATGGAGATTCCCCTCCTGAGTCAGGGGGGTGGGCATCAAAAGATGGCGCGGCGGCGGTGTTTCCCATCGGAACCACCCCTCGCGGGATCCGCTTCGCGATCCCGCTGCCCTCCTGACTCAGGAGGGCAGTACTCGCTCTTCCAATTGATTCATACTGGGTCAGGGAGCAAGCTTCGCTGCGAGTTTCTCAATCGTCTGCATTCCCCGAAACGTGGATCGAACCTTGAGCGCCTTCTCGAAAACCGCATTCGAGAACTTGGAATCGCTCTGCTTTCGCTTGCACAGCCAATACATCTCCCCGCCGTGAACATGAAAGTCGTCGATGCCGCTTTTCATTCCCATTAACAGCTTCGTGCCGGCGGCATCCAGCGGTTGTTCCAGGAACGCCACATTGAAGGCCGCCGCCTGCGTCATCTTCGCCGCGCTGAACGGCCGGTATTTCGCGATGGCCGCAACCTCAGAATCCGTACGGATGAACGTTTTCACCTCGTAGCCGAGAGATTCTTCCAGGCGCTGCTCAATCCCGTCCTGCAGACTGCGGACATTCCGGGATGACGAATTGAAAATGACATTGCCGCTGGCGATGAATGTTTCCACTTCAGTCAGACCAAGACTCTCGAAGAGCCGAACCAGTTCCTTCATGGAAACGTTATGGCCTCCAACATTGATGGCTCGCAGTAATGCAACGAATCTCATTTCAATTGGCGGAGCTGGTCGGACTCGAACTCGATATTGAAGGGAACTTCATTTCTTAATTTCCTTCAGCGCAGCCAGGAAGCGGTCGTTCTTCATGAATCGCTGAAACGAATCGTCGGTCGCCGGGTCCGGAACCATTTCTCCGGGAATGACGTTGGCCTTGTACTCAAATGCGTGTTTCAGGTTCGGGATCGCCTGATCGAGATCGTTCATCTCCGCGTACGTGCAGGCGAGATTGTAATAAAACAGCGGATATTTCGAGTCCTTCGACAGCCCATACTCGAAAGTCTCCTTCGATTTCTTCAGGTCACCGGTGACCCCGTAAGCGATTCCAAGATTGTCGACCAGCACGTACCACAGCGTTTTGCTCAGAATGGCTTGTTTCTTCTCAAGCTCCAGCGCCTTGCTGTACGGGCCGATTGCCTGCTTGAAATCGTTTCGAATGTAGAACGCGCTGCCTTCCTTCATCAAGTCCATGACTGTGGATTGAGCGAGAACACTCCAGCATGAAACTGAAATGAGAAACAGGATAACGAGCGTCACGACACGAGTTTTGGTTTTCATCACTGTTTTCCTTTCAAAGGTCTCCATCGATCAATTCGATTCGATTCCTAAACGGGTCCGCAACATACACGCGATGATATATTGCGCGTTCACCGTCGTTCACATTGAAACCCGCCGCATTCAGGCGCTCGATCAGCGCCCCAAGGTCGCTCACCAGAAGTGCCGGATGCGCCTTTATGGCCTTGCGAAATTCCGGATCCAGCCCAAGATGAATTTTCACCAAGTCATTCTCGAACCATACACCGCCGCGTTTGGCGAGATCGGGCGGCTTGGGTTTTTCCGTAAGATCCAGGAGGTGTCCGTAAAACGCTCGCGCTTCATTTTCTCCTCCTGCAGGCATGGCGAGCTGGACGTGGTCAATTCCGAGAATTTTCATGGTCCTGTCTTCCTCATTGGAACAGCGATGCGAAACGCAAGGTGGTCGGCAGACGGATGGCTGACTTTGGATGGGCGTCCCTCGGACGACAATCGTCTCCAGGCCTCATTCCAGTCCGGACGGATTTCACTTTCCTGAATCCAATGCACGACCGCGGCCTCGTGACAACAGTGAATTAGTTTCGGCATCGCGCTCCGGTGCGGCGGCGCCATCATGAATGAACGCATCGCCGGTTCATCCTTCCATACGGTGCATGTCCAGAAGGCCCAGTGTGTATCGTTCGGGAAGTCCGCGGAAAGGTTTCCCGGAGCGCGCCTCACCTGGCCGTTGGACAACAGCGCGTAATAGGAAAATGCCGGCAGAAAACGCAGCGCGCGAACTCGCAGACGCGTAACGGAGACCAGTGCCATTGGAGTAACTTACCCGGAGATGGGGCGAGTTTCAATAATGGCAACGACAAGGAGCCCCGGCAGGTTCACTCGAATCTGTGATGCGACGGAGGCTCCTTAATCTTCACTGCTGAGCGGCGGGAATGACGCTCATCTGCACCGGAAGCGCGGCCCCCTTCGCTATCGTGACGGACTTTCCCTTGTCTTCAAACGGCTTCAAATATTCCGGATCCTTGTAGGCCTCAGACGGAACCGATTCCCAGACAAAGAGCTTGTAGTCGCCCGGCGCGACATTGGTGAACGTGAACTTGCCGTTCTGATCGCTGGCCGCAGTCTTATACAGATCCAAACGATTCCGCCCATTGGGAACCAGAACACACGTAGCGGCCTGGAACGGTTGGTCCTTTCCGTCCCGAACGTCCCCATTGACGGTGCCCGGTTGAAAGCCAACCTGAACGGCCAATGTCAGACCGGCCTGGCCGGTTTCAACCTGCAGTGGTTCATTCAGGACTTCCGTGCTTCCGAAGCGCCCGGAGATGACATAGCCGCCATTGATTCCGGAAAAGTTCAGTTTGTAGGACATTGCCGGAACGCCGGTGAGCGTGAATGTACCGTCGGCCTGAACCGGGGCCTGCGCGTTTCCAACGGGAACGTCATCGGTGGGAGTCAGCATGACGCGAACGTTATTCATGCGGAAGTTTGCCGGAGTCTTGCCATCTTCGGAAGCGATCTGCCCCTTGATATCGACGCCGGGACTGACGGCGAGATTGATATTGGAAACATTCGCGAATCCAACTTCAACCTTAGTGCGCGCCGAAAACACCATACCGGCGGCCTGCTGGATCGCCGTCAGGTTGTAGGATCCGGGAATGACATTGGATACCTGGAAGGTTCCATCCGGACCGACAATGGCTCGGGGTTGACCGGGTCCGCCGAATCCTCCGGGTCCACCACCGCGGCCACCGCCTCCACCACCGCGCCCACCACGTCCGCCTCCGGTTGTGGAAGGTCCAATGCGAGTCAGGATGACGTTGACGGCGCCGAAATTCTGGCCGCCTCCGCCGCCACCACGACCACCGCCACCGTTATTCCCGAAGTTGCCGCCTCGGCCGCCGCCGCGGCCACCCTGTTGCTGCGCCTGTGCCTGCGCCGCCTGTTGTCTTTGCTGAGCCTGCTGTTGCGCGGGAGTCAGCGGAATCGTGGAAACATCGAACGGAGTCACTTTACCGCTGACGGTCAGCATTTGAATCGGACGCAACACGAAGTCCATGCCACCCATTTCCTGGGCTGCAGGTAACGTCACGGCAACGGCGTTTTCAGGATCGAATCCTCCGGGATAGTACATGGGCGCATACGCTTCGTCGACGGCAGGTCCTGCGATTGCCGCGTTGATCAAGCCTGCGACCTGCGTCAATCCGGCGGCCTGTGCAAGTCCGGCAATGGCCTGACCCTGCTGTCCGCGCCGCCCTCCGGGTCCATTCGGAATGGCGCTGATGTAGTAATCACCGGGGGTCAACCAATAGAGGCGATAGTTTCCCAAATCATCGGTTTGAACCTGTCTTGCGGAAACCAGAGTTTTCGAACCGTTCTGATACTGGTAGGAAAGCGCCTGAACCTGGATGCCCGTCATCGGTTCTCCGGTCTCATCGCGTATCTTCCCCGCGATGGTCCCAGCCTGAACCATCGACACATTAATGCTGTTTAACTTCTGGCCTGCCGCAATCGTCAAAGTCGCTCCGGTTCCGGAAACCCACGATCGCTGACCGTACTCCTGGGTGATGAATCCATCACGGTCCACGACAACCTGATACTGGCCGGGCGTCACATTCGGGAATGAATAGGTGCCGTCATCTCCCGTCGTCACCTGATTTCGTCCGCCGCCGCCGGGGCCGGCAGCACCGGCCTGGCCTTGTTGTCCTTGCTGCCCTTGTTGTCCACCTCTTCCTCCCTGCGCAGCCTGACCACCCTGACCAGTCTGGCCCGCGCCTGCGGCTTGACCCGGCAATCCACCATTCAACAACTGCTGGACCAGCGCATTGTTTCCGCCGGGACCCTGCTGCCCTCCTCGACCGCCTTGTCCGCCTCGTCCTCCGGCATTCGCAGGACGCAGCGAGACGGACGCCCTTCGAAGCGGCTCACCCGTCCTGGCATTCGAAATTGTTCCGGAGATCGAAGCCGCTGCCGCCGTGTTGGCCGGCGCATTGGATGGATTGGTTGTGGTGCCAGTTGGAGTCTGCTGTGCACGGGTGCTGATGCCCCAGGTGAGAAGTATCAAGAGAAAGAAGCCCCATTTTGCTTTCATATATATAAGGTACGCTCCGCAAAAGGCCGGGTTACACCGGACAATTCCTTCGACCGCTTACCGGAAACAAAGTTTAAGCCGGGAAGATGCAGGGACAGGCAGCGGAATTTTATAGCCAATTCCGGTGCCTGTCCCTGCAATTCAAGTTAGCGATTGCGGCGGAGAAAAGCGGGGATGTCGAGGTCAGGCATCGATGTGATCGATGGTTTGGAAGGTACAGTGGAAACGGTACCGGCGGCGGCAGCTGCTGCCATCGACGGTATGGGCTCACTTCTGGACATGAAGCCCGTGGCGATCACGGTGATCTTCACTTCGTCGGTCATCCGATCATCGAGAACCGCGCCGAAAATAATGTTGGCTTCGGGATCGGCAGCCTCCTGGATGATGCTCGAGGCCTCACTCACCTCGTGCAACAGAAGATCATGGCCGCCGGTGATGTTAATCAGGACGCCGCGGGCTCCCTGAATCGTGCCGTCTTCCAGCAGCCGGCTGGAGATGGCGCGCTTGGCCGCTTCCACGGCACGGTTTTCTCCGGTTGCGGACCCGGTGCCCATCAGGGCCATTCCCATTCCCGACATGATGGTCTTCACATCCGCAAAATCCAGGTTGATCAGTCCGGGAACAATGATCAGGTCGGAGATTCCCTGAACCGCCTGCCGCAGAATGTCGTCGGCAATGTGGAAGGCATCGAACAGGCTGGTGCCTCGCTCGAGAGTGGCCAGGAGGCGTTCGTTGGGAATCGTGATGACGGTATCCACACAATCCTTCAGTTCCGCCAGACCACGATCGGCCTGCTGAAGACGTTTCCGGCCCTCGAAGGCGAATGGCTTGGTCACCACCGCAACGGTCAGGGCATTGAGTTCGGCTGCGAGACTCGCGACAATCGGTGCGGCGCCGGTACCGGTGCCTCCGCCCAATCCTGTCGTGACGAACACCATGTCTGCACCCTGCAGCGCTTCGATGATCTTGTCGGTATCTTCGAGCGCGGCCTGGCGTCCTACTTCCGGATTTGCACCAGCGCCGAGCCCCTTTGTCAGTTTCGCGCCGATCTGAATCTTCACCGGCGCATGCGACTGAGTCAGCGCCTGGGCATCGGTGTTGGCCACCATGAACTCGACGCCGCCAAGGCCAGCAGTAATCATGCGATTGACGGCATTGGACCCGCCTCCGCCCACCCCAACGACCTTAATACAGGCGCCGGTGCGCAGCCCTTCGTCGAATAAAAATCTGATCGATGGTGACTCTGTCAGAGTTTTTGCCAATGTCGTTGCTCTTTTTTCACCCATACAGCCCCCGATTGGAATGCGGTTTTAATTAAAAAGTTTCAGTCGTGACAGGACCTTTTTCAGCCACGACCCCGAGCCTTCGTGGAAATCCTGCGTCTTGCGTCGCCGTTCTCCATACAACACTAGACCTGTGACAGTGGCGAATTCAGGTCCCTGCAGTGCAGAAATTTGAGAATTTTTTCCTTCGGCGAAACCCGTCGATATTCCGATTCGCACGGGAAGATCGAGAACGGACTCCGCCAATTCCGGGAATCCCTTCAACATCGCGCCCCCGCCGACAAAGACCACACCTGCTCCGGCCTGTCGCTCGTAGCCGGCGCTGCGGATTTCGCTGCGCACAAAATGAATGATCTCTTCGGCACGAGGCTGAAGAATGTCGCTCAGTACGCTGTGCGCGATGGCACGCGGCTGACGCGCACCCGTTCCCATGATCTCGAAAACATTGTCCTGATCGGCGGCGGATGCGGTTGCGCATCCCTGTTCGCGCTTCAATCGTTCCGCTTCGGGAATGGCTGTTCGCAATCCGACGGCAATATCGTTGGTAAGATGCTCGCCTCCAACCGGCACAACGACCGTATGGCGGACCGCTCCGTGGTGGTAAATGGCCACATTGGTTTTGCCGCCGCCGATGTCAACCAGCACCACACCCAGTTCCTTTTCGTCTTCGGTCAGCACCGATTCGCCCGCCGCAATCTGCTCAAGTACCGTATCGCCCACGAACAGTCCGCTTCGATTCACGGCGGTAATAATGTTTTGCGCTGCCGTCGTCGAACTGGTGACGATATGAACATTGACCTCGAGACGCGTGCCGACCATTCCCAGCGGATCGGCAATGCCCGCCTGCTCGTCTACCGTGAATTCCTGCGGAAGGATATGAATGATTTCGCGGTCCGGAGTGAGCGAAATGGCCCGCGCGTTTTCAATGACACGACGCACATCGTCGCTGGTGATTTCGCGCGATCGCGCGGCAACCGGCACCGCACCCTGACTGTTGCAGCTCTTGATATGAGGACCGGAAAGTCCGACGAAGACCTGCTCGGCATCGCACTTGGCCATGGCTTCGGCTTCGGCAACGGACTTCTTGATCGAATCGACGGCGGCTTCAAGATTGACGACAACGCCCTTCTTGAGACCCCTGGACTCCGAGACACCGAAGCCCACCGGATCCAGCCCGGATTCGCGAGGAATCGCAATCAGCGTGCTCACCTTCGTCGAGCCGATGTCGAGTCCTACAATGATTTTTTCTTTCCGTCCCATATCACCTTTCCGCCGTCGTCATCGTTTTCCGTGCTGATGACAACCTTGTTTCGAAACCGCAGGTCCACACGCACTGCATTCTTGAATTCCGAATTGATCTTCTCCTTCAGCGCCAGGTATTTGCTCCAGCGCTCTTTGAAGTCGTCGACGCCGAGGTTCACGATCACCGGATCTTCGTCCTTCACGATCGACACTTCGTTGCTCTGATTGATGATGACTTCCGAGAGTCCGCTCGAGCCGAGATCGCTGAGCGCTCTGCTGTACATCGCGATCTTCTTCAGGTTTCCTTCAATGTCGTTTTCATGCAGCCCATCCAGAATCGGCAGCACGATATTGGTCGACTTGTCGGGATCGAGAATCGCCGCCTCCCTGTCGAACGCGTAAATGCGGCCCTGAATACGGGCCAGACCGATTGGATCGCGCTCGACAACCCGGACGACAATCTGATCCGGCAGCACGCGAGCGACGGTGGCATAACGCACCCACTGGATCTGCTCGACCCGATTGCGGACATCTTCCATATCTACGGCAAATATGTTGGTGTTTTTTCCGGTTTGCAGATTGACGCGTTGCATCACGTCGTCTTCATCAACCCGCTTCAAGCCGACAACCGTAATCTGTCGAACACTGAACCTTGGCGCTGTCCGAAAATATTCGAATCCGCTCCAGAACACCCACGCCGTGCAAATGGCAACAGAAGCGAGAAATAGTGCTTTGATGAACGTGAACAGTTTTGCCTTCATGCGAGTTTGTCCGACACACCCTTCGGTATTTTCTGCGCAAGCACGTCCGACATCTTCGTGACGCTGCCTGCTCCCATCACGATGACGGCATCGCCCTGGCGGACGTTGGCCGTGAGATACGACTCGATCATTTCGTTGTCTGGCGCATACATGGCGTTCCTGTGCCCGAAGCTCCGGATCTTTTCAATCAGAGCCGCTGTCGTGATGCCTTCAATCGGAGCTTCCCCGGCGGGATAAATATCCAGAATCAACACCGCATCGGCCAGGTTGAAGGCGCGCGCGAAGTCATCGAACAGATGCATCGTGCGGGTAAAGCGATGGGGCTGAAACACCGCAAAGATCCTCTGGAAATTTCCGGACTTCGCCGCGCTCAGAGTCGCGCGGATTTCGGTGGGATGGTGCGCATAGTCATCCACGACCGTGATTCCGTCGTTGCGTTTGATCTGGAATCGACGCGCCACCCCTTGGAAATCCTGCAAGGCCGCGGCAATGATTGCGGGGTCCACTCCCATGTCGCGCGCGGCCGCGAACGCGGCGGCGGCATTGAGCACGTTGTGGTCTCCGGGAACCTGCAATCGAATTTTCTGCAGACTTCCGCCGTTGTAGCGGAGCGTGAATGCCGAGCCCAGATTTTCGTTCACGCAATCCACAATGGAAACGTCCGCCTGCGCTGCCTTGCCGAACGTGACAAAACGTCGCTTGATCTGGGGAATCAGCGACTGAACCGCCGGATCATCCAGGCAAAGGATCGCCGCGCCATAGAACGGAACCTTGTTGATGAAAGAAAGGAACGCGCTTTGGATATCCTCGAGGTCCTTGTAGTGATCCAGGTGATCGGCTTCGATGTTGGTGACGACGGCGATTGCCGGTGTCAGCAGCAGAAAAGACCGATCGCTCTCATCGGCTTCCAGCACAAAATATTCGCCCTTGCCCAGCCGCGCATTACTGCCGATGGTATTCAGCAGTCCGCCGACGACGATCGTCGGATCGAATCCGGCACGATCCAGGATTGTGGCAATCATCGAAGTGGTTGTTGTCTTTCCGTGCGTGCCGGCAACGGCGATGCTGTATTTCAACCGTGCCAGCTCGGCAAGCATTTCCGCCCTCGGAATCACGGGAATCTTCCGGCGAACCGCCTCGAGGATTTCAGGGTTGTCGCGATGAACCGCCGAGGACGTTACAACGACATGCGCCGCATCCACATTCCCGGCCGCATGCGTGGTAAAAATCGAAGCGCCGCGCGCAGCCAGAGATTCTGTTATCGACGTGGATCGAAGGTCGGAACCGGATACGCGATATCCGAGATTCAGCAGTACTTCGGCAATGCCGCTCATCCCAATGCCGCCGATGCCCACAAAATGAACGTGCTTGATTCTCCTAAACACGTGCGCCCCTCTTCTCGATCGCGCGCTCGGCCAGATCCACAATGCGCAGCTCGGAATCCAACACGGCAGTGCGCCGCGCATTGTTCTCCATCGCGGTCAGCTCCCCAAGGTTCGACAGCATCGAACGGATGGCTTTGGCCAGTCGCTCGCCGCTGAGTTCGGAATTGGGAATCATGACTGCGGCATTGTCCGCAACCATCGCTTGCGCGTTTTTGGTCTGGTGGTCGTCGGCTGCCGTCGGCAGAGGAATCAGAATCGCGGCGCGTCCGGATGCCTTGATTTCTGCGACGGTGGTTGCGCCGGCGCGAGAAATAATGAGGTCCGCCGCGACGTACTGCTGGTGAAAATTGTCGAAGAAAGCGCGGACGTCGGAATCGAACCCTGCATCGGCGAAGGCCTGGCGTATTTCTTCAACCTGTTTCTCGCCGGTCTGATGAACAAATTTCAATTTGCCGGTCCAGTCCTTGAGAAAGGACAGACTCTCCCGCACCGCCCGGTTGATCGCCTGCGCGCCCTGGCTTCCGCCGAAAACGAGGACCGTAAACGGAGGCTGATGCGTCTTTGGAGCAATGCTCTTGAATTGAGGCCGAATGGGATTCCCGGTAACGACGGCGCGATCACCGAACGTGGATTTCGTTTTTGGGTCCGTAATGGCGGCATAATCCACCCAGCGCGCCACCATTCGATTGGCAAGTCCGGGAATGGAATTCTGCTCCATGACAATGCGCGGGCAGCCGCCCAGGATTGCCGCGGTCATCATCGGGAACGACGCATATCCGCCGACACCGATGACGATACCCGGGTTGAACTCCCTCAGGATCTGCCTTGCGCTGAAAATGCCTTTGAACGTTGCGATCATGCTCCAAAACCGTTTTCCCAATCCGACATTCTTGAAACCGCCGAGCGGCAGCACGCGCAATTGAAAACCTTCCTTCGGCACCAGTCTGGATTCAATTCCCCGTTCCGCCCCGACGAACAAAATTTCCGCTTTCTCGTTCCTCCTCAAAATCTCTCGCGCAACCGCGATCCCGGGAAACAGATGCCCCCCTGTTCCACCACCTGCGATGATCGCTCGTGCAACTTTCATTTCAGGTCCAGGCCCGCATCAATTCGACTGCTGAGACACGTTCAAAAGAATCCCGACGGCCGCAAGCATCACCACAAACGAACTGCCTCCATAACTCAGGAATGGAAGCGGTATCCCTTTGGTCGGGACAAGCGCCAGCACAACGCTCATATTGATGAAGGCCTGGAGGCACACCATCATCGTGATGCCGAGCCCCAGATAGAATCCGAAAGTGTCCGGCGCCTTGACCGATGCGCGAAGCCCGCGCCAGAGGAACACCATGAACAGCGCCAGCACGGCGCAGGTTCCAATGAGTCCGAGTTCCTCGCCGATAACCGCGAAGATGAAATCCGTGTGCGCTTCGGGAAGGAAGAAGAGTTTCTGTTTTCCTTCCATGTATCCGAGACCAAGGATCCCTCCGGAGCCGACCGAAATCAGGGATTGCCCGATGTGATAGCCGATGCCTCTTGGATCGGCATCCGGATGCAGAAATGCCATGATGCGATCCCATCGCCAATTCACGCGGTATACCAGGAAATAGAACGCGGGAACCGCCAGTACGCCCAACATGCCAAACCAGCGAAGATCGAGACCGGCAACAAAGAGCAACACGGACGTCGTCAGGACGATGGCGATCGCGGTGCCAAGATCAGGTTCCTTGACAATCAACAGGGCCAGCATTCCCACGATGATGGCTATTGGCGCGAGCGTGAATTGAATGTTGTTGATCTGACCTTTTCGTTTCTCAATGAAGTAGGCCAGGAAGAATATCAGCGCAAGTTTGGCCAGCTCCGACGGCTGAATGGACATCCAGGGAAACTGGATCCAGCGATGGGTTTTCGCGGAAGTCGCCATGAAATACGCCAGGACAAGCAACGCCACAGCCACCGACAGAGCGGAGAATACGACAGCGGGGTTCCGGTACAGGTGATAGTCGACCTTCATTAATACGAACATCACCGCAAGGCCGAGAGCGGCCGCCACCAGCTGTTTGGAGGAAAGGTAGTATGGATCGCCGCCCTCTTTCACCGTGACGACCGATGAACTGAACACCATCACGACACCGAATATCGCCAGGCTCAGCGTCACCAGAAATAATATCCAGTCGGGTCTTAACTTCTTGGCCATGACAGAACGGACTCCTTGAAAACTCTTCCGCGATGTTCGTAGTTGTCGTACATATCGAAGCTGGCACACGCCGGTGACAACAGCACGATGTCTCCCGGCTTTCCGATTTCCATACTGCGCTTCACCGCATCCGCCATTGTTGCGGCGCGGGTCATCGGCAAACGATTTCCGATGGCGGCGGCAATCTTGTCGCTTGCAGCGCCGATCAGGAGCACGTGTTTGACGCGTGCTGCGTTGCCTGCCGAGGCCGTCATGGCATCCACGAGCGGAAGGTACGAGCCACCCTTATCCTTTCCCCCGAGAATGAGGATGATGCCGGAATCGAATGACTCCACAGCTTTGATCGCGGAGTCCACGTTGGTGGCTTTCGAATCGTTGAAAAACTTCACGCCATTTATTTCGGCGACGAATTCGATACGATGTTCGACTCCGCGAAAATTCCGGATCGTGCTCGACATGGCTTCGGCAGACACCCCGTAGCAATCCGCAACTGTCATCGTCGCCAGGATGTTGTCGATATTGTGTGCGCCGCGCAGCGATACCTCCGCCACCGGCATGACCGGCTTGCCATTCAGATATAGAGTTGACCCCGCGCGGTAAGCGCCATCTTCGACGGGCCGGCGCTGGCTGAAACTGAGCATCCGGGCCTTCGCCGCGGCCGGAGGTGGATACACCTGCTCATCGTCGCGATTGAGAACAGCGGTGTCCGATGACTGCTGATTCTCCAGCACGCGGAATTTCGCTGCCCGGTAGGCATTGAAATCGGCGTAACGATCCAGATGATCCGGAGTGATATTCAACAGGACCGCCACGTTCGGTCGAAACTTCCGGATGCCATCGAGCTGAAAGCTGCTGACTTCGACAACGTTGATGGTGCCGGGCGCCGATGAATTCACAAGAGAGCTCATGGCATTGCCGATGTTGCCGCCGACCTGGACGGGCCTGCCGGTGGAATGCAGCACTTCTCCCACCAGAGTGGTTGTTGTGGTCTTTCCATTGGAACCGGTGATCGCCACGATGTCTCCCTGCAGATAACGGAACGCGATCTCGATTTCACTCACAATGGGAACGCCCTTCCGGCGTGCCGGAACCAGCGGTGGAATATCCAACGGAACGCCCGGACTCATGACAATCTCCTCGGCACTGAGAAAACGTTCCGGCGTGTGACCGCCGGTTTCATAAGGAATACCGAGACTGTCGAGTTCGCCACGCAGGGGTGCGTCGCCGGAGTCCGTAACGAACACCGACTTCCCGCGTTCATGCAGAAGCCGCGCCGCCGCAATACCGCTTCTCGCCATTCCCACGATCAACACCATTTCATCCGGCCTACCTCAACTTGAGAGTCGCAAGACTGAACAGAGCGAAAATCAGCGCCACAATCCAAAAGCGAATAATGACCTTCGACTCCTTCCAACCCATCAGCTCGAAGTGATGGTGAAGCGGAGCCATTTTGAATACTCGTTTGCCACGCGTTTTAAACGACACGACCTGGATCATCACCGAGAGCGCCTCGATGACGAACACTCCTCCGACAAATATCAGGAGCAATTCCTGTTTGATGATCACGGCAACCGTGCCGATGGCGCCGCCAAGAGCGAGCGAACCGACATCGCCCATGAACACTTCGGCAGGATGAGCGTTGTACCAGAGGAAGCCGAGGCTGGCGCCCAGCATCGATCCGCAGAAAATCGTGACCTCTCCGACGCCCGGGAGATTCTGTATGTCGAGATAAGCCGAGAATTTTTCGTGACCGGCAATGTACGTCAATGCCGTCAGGGCTGCGGAGGCGATCAGTGTGCAGCCGATAGCCAGACCGTCCAGACCATCGGTGAGGTTTACCGCATCGGATGATCCGACGATCACCAGGGACACAAAGATGACAAACGGCAAAACCCCGATCAGGAAGAATGGAGTCGGCATCAACCGGTCGATCAGCAGATCCGGCACAAAGGATTTGAAGAACGGCACCGTCAGTTGAGTGGAGTACAGCCGGTGCGTCATCAGGAACAGCAGAAAACCCGCAACCATGAAACTCACCAGAAACTGCAGCGTGATTTTCTGCCGCCCGGTGAGACCCATGTTGCGCCGATTTCGAATCTTCAGGTAGTCGTCGGTGAATCCAATGAGTCCATAGGCAAGCGTCGACACCACAGCCAGCCACACGAACGGATTGCGCAGATTCGTCCACAGCAGAGTCGGCAGCAGAATTGAAACCACAATGAGGATGCCGCCCATGGTCGGGGTTCCGGCCTTCTTGTGATGCGACTGTGGACCATCTTCTCGGATGTATTGCCCGATCTGGAAAGCCTGGAGGCGTGCGATCAGCCAGGGACCCAGGGCGAGACTGATGGTCAGTGCGGTGAGCGAAGCCACTGCGGTTCGAAACGTAATGTATCCGAACACGTTCAGCACTCTTAGTTCGGGCATTGTCTTGCCGAACTTCATATAGAGGAACTCGTAGAGAAAGTAGTACAGCATCAGTTCTCCAGTGCCGCAAATCTGGTTCGGAGCGTCTGGAGCGCCTGTTCCAGCTTCACTCCTCGTGAACCCTTGATGAGGATGACGTCTCCGGAACGGACCATTCCTGCCAGCAATTCGCCGGCTTGCGCCGCATCCGGCACAAACTTCAGCCGATCCTCTGTCATCCCGGCGGCACGGGCTCCCTCGAGAACTTGCCCCGCCATTCCCTGAACTCCGATGACGATACTCACTCCGGCGCGCGCGGCCTCACGCCCGCAACCCTGGTGCAATTCCGCGGACTCTTTGCCGAGTTCCAGCATTTCGCCGGCGATGACGATCTTGCGGGAAAATCCCGGAACCTTCCCGATGAATCGGATCATTTCGGTCAAAGCCCTGGGATTGGAATTGTAGGAATCGTCAATTGCGGCAAAGCCGAGCTGAAACCGGATCACCTCGCCTCGCATCTTCGCAGGTTTCAGACCGGCGACGGCGGCCTGCATATCTTCCCAGGGAACTCCGTGAGAAGCGCCGACCGTGATGGCTGCAAGAGCATTTGTGATGTTGTGCGCGCCCAGAAGGGGCATGACAAATTCCGTGTCGCGCCGGCCATGATGCACGGTGAACGCGCTTCCGCCAATTCCGAGGTCGCGAGTCTGCAGAACCTTGAAGGATGCAACCGACTTCACGCCAAAGGTGATGATCTTGCCATTGAATTTCCGCGCCATGCCGCGCACGCGCGAGTCGTCGTTATTGAGATAGCCAACGCGCGGTTCGAACAGGCCTTCCAGAAGCTCGGCCTTGGCCTCGGCGATTTCATCCACGGATTTGAAGAATTCCAGATGGACGGGATTCACATTCGTGATCAACCCTTCATTCGGTTCTGCGATCGCCGCAAGAGCTCGAATCTCTCCCTTGGCAGACATTCCCATTTCGAGCACCCCGATGTCCTGACGGTCTGCGCGCAGAAGAGTCAGTGGTACGCCCAGTTCGTTGTTGAGACTGCCGATGGTCCGCAACACATCGAACTTTTTGGCCAGAACCGCGGAGATCATTTCCTTCGTTGTGGTCTTACCGGCGCTGCCGGTCACACCGATGATGGGTCTGGCCCACCGGCGCCTGACGTGATGCGCAAGCGCCTGCAATGCGCTAACCGGAGAACCCACGCGAATGACGCCGGCATCCGAACCGGTTTCCAATCCGCCTTCAAAACCAGCATCGACGACAACGCCTGAAGCTTTTTTCTCGATCGCCTGCCGCACGAAATCGTGGCCATCGAATCGCGGTCCTTTCACGGCAAAGAAGAGATCCCCCGGGTTGAGAGATCGCGTGTCGATGGAATATCCCCGTGCGACCACGGCCCCGGGGCCTGACAATGTCCCGCCCATGGACTTAGCGACTTCATCCAGCGGCAAGTTCATTCAGCAGCTCCCGAACCACAACGCGGTCGTCAAAATCGAAAGTTTGATTTCCAATCACCTGGTACGTTTCGTGTCCCTTGCCGGCCACAATCACCGTGTCTCCCGGGCCCGCGGAAGCCAGAGCGAAACGAATAGCTTCGCGGCGATCGGCGATCGCACGGTAAGTCGCGCCCTTCGTTCCGTGTGGCGTCATACCGGCTTCGACTTCGCGAATGATTGCGATCGGATCCTCGCCACGCGGGTTGTCCGATGTCAGGATCGCGAGATCACTCAGCCGTGCCGCCACGCTTCCCATCAGGGGACGCTTGGTGCGGTCTCTCTCTCCGGCACAGCCGAAAACGACAATGAGCCGGCCCGTCGTTAAGCCTCGCGAGGCCTCCAGTACTTTTTCAAGAGCGTCGTCCGTATGCGCGTAGTCGACCACGACTCGAAAAGGCCGGCCGGTTGGAATGTTTTCAAATCGCCCGGGTACCGACGGCAGGCGTTCAATTCCCAGGCGAATGGCTTCGCTGGATACCCCCAGACCCAATGCAACTCCCACGGCAGCGGAAATGTTGTACAGGTTCAGCTTTCCTGGCAGTGCCGATCGAACTTCGAGCGCTCCGGCAGGTGTTTGCAGCGTGGCTTCGATCCCGCTCCAGGCAAGCCGCCACGAGGACGGGTAAACATCGCTCCTGGCTCCCAGGCCGTAGGAGATGACGTGAGACGGCGCGATCGCGTTCAGCTCTTGAAATTGCGGATCATCCATATTCAGCACCATGACCCGGGGAACCTTTCCGTCCAGCCCGAGAAACAGGCGCTTCTTCGCCAGAAAGTACGAACGCATGTCCTTGTGATAGTCGAGATGGTCCTGGCTGAGATTCGTGAACGCAACCACTTCAAAGTGCATCCCTTCGACCCGCTTGAGATCGATGGCGTGGGAGGAAACCTCCATCACCGCGTGTTTCCATCCGCCATCAGCAACCTTTTTAAAGAGCAATTCCAGTTCCGGGGCTTCCGGTGTGGTCCGTTCGGCTTTGTATTCAAATCCGGGCCCTCGGTATTCCACAGTGCCAAACAGCGCGGCGGGCCATCCTGCGGCCTTCAATATCGATTCAACCAGGTAAGCGGTGGTCGTCTTGCCGTTCGTCCCGGTGATCCCGATGACGTGAAGTCTCGAGGTTGGCCTGTCAAAAAAGTTTGTAGACAGAATCGCGAGTGCTTCGCGATCGTCCTCAACCTGAATCCAGGCGACCTTCAATCCCGGCTGTGGCGGCAGCAGAGACACCACTGCCGCGGCCCCGGCAGCTACAGCCTGGGCCACAAAACGATTGCCATCGGCGCGCAGGCCGCGAATGGCCACGAAAACGTGACCGCGCGCTACCTGACGCGAGTCATACGCGATACCGAGAACTTCACTGTCGAGATCGCCGGAGGAATCGATCATCCGGCAACCGGCGAGCACTTCGCGCAGCCGCATAACCCGGAATCTCCCGTGTTATTTCGACGAAAACCGAAGATCGACGACGGTACCCAGACGCACCGGAGTTCCCGCCGGCGGATTCTGCTGAACTGCACGGCCCGAGCCGTCGTATTTCATTTCAAGGCCCAGCTTCCAGACCTGGGATGCGACCTCTCGAACGGACTTCCCCCGAAAGTCGGGAACCTCAATGTCTCCAGGCGAGATGGGCGCCGGCTTTGCCGAACCGGTAAACTTCGCCCCAACGATTTTCATATCTTCGGGTTTTGACGGCTGACGCGATGGCGGCGGACTCACGCGCCGGGTTGGCGCGGCGGTATAACGCGGCGCATAGTTCTCAATGTCCGGAGCGATTCCCCGCGAACGGAGAATCTGGTCGGCGATATGTTTGAAGATTGGCGCCGCGATTTCTCCGCCATGATGCGCGCCGACCGGTTCGTCGACAACCACAACCATGGAGATGAGTGGATCTGACGCCGGCGCATAACCCGCGAAGGATGCGACGAGTTTCGTATATTTGCCGCTGTCATCCGCCTTCTGGGCCGTACCGGTTTTTCCGGCGGCGCGATATCCATCCAGCCTTGCGCTCTTGGCAGTGCCGTCGGTGACGACTTTTTCCAGCATGCCCTGCATTTCCTGAGCGCTCTTCGCCGACATGACTCGCTGGCCCTTGGGCTCGGTATGCGTCACAACACCAGTGTGAGGATCCTGGACATCTTTGACGACAAACGGGCGATACAACGTTCCGCCGTTGGCCACCATGGATATGAGAGATGCAATCTGAATGGGTGTCACGGAAATCCCCTGACCCATGGAGATATATCCGATGGATGCTTTCTGCCACTGGCTGACTGGACGGACGATTCCCCGCTCTTCTCCAGGAAGGTCGATTCCCGTCGTTTTGCCGAAACCAAAAAGCTTGATGTATTTGGCCATCCGCTCGTCCTGGAGGCGCAAGCCCAAAGTAATTGCTCCGACATCGGAAGACTGCTGCAGAATCTCGCTGACCGTTAGCACGCCGAAAGATTTGTGATCCCGAATGCGCTTTCCAGCAACGACGATGGCGCCGCCCAGGCAGTCAATCCGGTCGTCCGGTGTGGTGAGGTTTTCTTCCAGCGCAGCGCCTACCGTCAGAATCTTGAAGGTTGATCCCGGTTCATAGGTGCCGTCAATGGTTCCGTTCTTCCGCGATTCAGGACCAAAATCCCGGTATTCGTTGGGATTGAACGTTGGATAGTTCGCCATGGCGAGAATCTCTCCGGAACGAGGATCCATGACAACAATGTGAATGGCCTTGGCATGCGTGCGCTCTTCCGCTTCCCGAATTTCCTGTTCGACGAAATGCTGATAATTCCTGTCGAGCGTCGTCAGCAGATTTGCCCCTGGCTGAGCCGGCTGCTCGATCTGGTTATAACTTTTCCCGTGGGCATCCGAAAGATAGATGACCTGCCCGCGAGTGCCGGAGACACTGTCGTTGTACCGCCCCTCCAGACCGGCAAATCCCTTCTCGTCGACACCAACGTAGCCGAGAACCTGAGAGGCCAGCTCACCGTTGGGATAGAACCGCTTGGACTCCTCTTCGAAGTGCACGCCCGAAAGGTTGGCCGCTTCGACGGCGGCAGCCTCCGCGCTGCTGACCTTTCTCTTTATCCAGACAAAATCTTTATCGGAATTGAGCTTATTTGTAATTTCGGACAGCGAAGTACCTGTCAAGGATGCCAGGGCTTTCGCGGTGGCGCCGAGGTTCTCCACTTCCTTCGGCACCGCGAATACCGACTTCACCTTGACGCTGGCAGCCAGCTCGCTGCCAGTACGATCGTAGATCACCCCTCGCGGGGGAATGATATCGTGTGGATGCTGCTGCTGACCTTCCGCCCGTACCCGAAAATCAGCCGATTTCACGACCTGAAGAAAATAGAGGCGGGCGCCAATAACCGTTCCCCATAACCCCATAACGGCAATTAGAAAATATACCCGCCTCGAGAGAAACTGATCTTTCTTCATGGCTCACTGCTTCGCGGCTAACTGTTGCTGCGGTTTCCGCAGATTTTCCAGGTTAACGACGACCAGTTGGCCGGATGCGGGCCGAACCATGCCCATTTCCTTCGCTCGCGTCGCGATCCGGGTCGGATTTCGCTGCTGCTCGCGCTCGATCTGAAGCACATTCCGCTTCTGCACAAGCTGCTCCTGCTTTTTCTGTGCGCTGTCCAACTTGTAACCGTACTGAATGTATTGGTAGTGCTGCCACCCATAGAACAAGAGCCCTACCACGAACAACGCCCCCAGCATCGTGACGGCAACGCACTCCCATTGGCGCCGCGTATCCGGCTCACGCACCACCGTGAAGTTGTTGATGTTCTTTTCAAAGCGGACTTCTATTGGACGCATCAGCTTTTCTCCCAGGCACGCAAACGGGCGCTGCGCGCGCGTGGATTACGGTTAATCTCGTCATCGGCTGCGGTAACGACTTTCTTTGTAAGAGCGATGCCAGGCACAACTGGCGTACGGAACTTGTTCTTGATGATTCGATCTTCCAGCGAATGAAACGAAACCAGAACCAGTCGGCCTCCCGGACGGAGCACTTTCATCGATGAATCGAGAAAGGTCTCCAGGCTCTTGAGCTCGTCATTGACGAAAATGCGCAATGCCTGGAACGTCCGAGTTGCCGGATGAATCCTGCCGTAATGCCGGCCTCCCAGCACGCGTTCGATGGCGCGAGTCAGGTCGGTCGTGCGGGTCATGGGCCGGGAACGCACGATCGAGCCGGCAATTTGCCGGGAACGCCGCTCCTCGCCAAGGTTGAAAAGGATGTTGGCAATTTCCTTTTCGCTGTACGTATTGACGACTTCCGCGGCTGTCAGCGGCTGATCGAGATCCATGCGCATATCGAGCGGCCCTTCACGCATGAATGAAAACCCTCGCTGAGGGTCGTCCAACATCATGGAAGACACGCCGATGTCGGCGAGTATTCCGTCCGGTTCCGTGAATCCGTGAGCTGCGGTAATCGATGCGATTTCGCGAAAGTTCGCCTTCGCGAACTCCAGCCGCGATCCAAATGATTGCAAGTCGAGTTGCCCCTGCTCGATCGCCGACTGGTCCTGATCGATGGCCAGAAGCCGGCCGTCCGGAACCGAACTTTCCAGCAGGGCTCGTGTGTGACCACCCGCCCCGAATGTCGCGTCGACGTAGCGTCCATCCGGCTGCGGGTTGAGGTACCGCAGAACTTCTTCCAATAGAACGGGTGTGTGCGTATACATGCATATCAGATTCCTAATTGCCCAAGTATTTCGTTGTCAGCGTCGGTGAATTCCTTGTCTTTGAGCGTGCCGACGAAACGTTCGTGATTCCAGATTTCCAGATAGTTCAAGTAACCAAGGACAGCGACCTCACCGTCCATCCGCGCGGATTCCCGTAATTGCGTGGGAATGAGAATTCGTCCTGATTTATCCATGGGGGCTAATTGACCGTAAAAATTCGTACGATCAAGAAACTTCTTTTTCGTGGGATTCAAGGAAGGTAGTTTTGCGAGTTTTTGTTCGATTTCATGCCAGACAGGAAGGGGATAAACCAGGACGGATTCACCGGAAAGACTCGTTACGTAAAAGTCGCTGCCCCAGGCAACCTCAATCTCGGCGCGGAAGACCGTTGGGATCTTCAGCCTTCCCTTGTCGTCAATTGTCGCCGGATTGTTACCACGCAGCATCACGAAAGTCCCTATAAAGACAATTTATTTCACTTTTGCCCACTTCGGGCCACCCAAAGATAGCCATGGGTCCTGAACGTGTCAACAATAAATTTCTTGGGAGCCTAATTTTCTGAATAGGTTATGTGCTAAGGTTTGAGTCGCACATGAAGGCTGGCATCATTGGCCTGCAGTCCGTAGGCAAGACTACCATATTTAATATTCTCTCCCGGGGAAAAACCCCGTCCGGGGGCTCCGGAGGCCGCCGGCTTGAAGCCAATGTCGGGGTGATCAAGGTGCCCGACCAGCGGCTGGATTTTCTCGCGTCCATTTTCAACCCAGAAAAGACCACTTACGCGACAGTGGAATTCGTGGATGTTCCCGCGCTGGTTCGGGGCCGGGGCCAGGATATCGCCTTGGCACCGCTGCGAACCGTCGATGTATTGCTCCATGTCGTCCGCGTATTCGAGGACGAATCCGTATCGCATCCTGCCGCCTCGGTCGATCCGGAACGGGACAAACGCGATCTTGATTTTGAATTGATCCTGGCCGACATCGCTTCCATCGAGAAGCGCTCCGAACGTCTCGAAAAGGACCTGAAGAAACAGAAGACGCCGGCTCTGCTGAAAGAGCAGGTATTTCTGGAGCGCGCCAAACCGTGGCTGGAATCGGAAAAGCCGCTTCGCGATCTGGCGATGGACGAGGAAGAGAAGCGACTGGTGAAGGGTTTTGCATTTCTTTCGGAGAAGCCGATGCTTTACGTCGGCAACATCGGAGAGGATCAGCTGGATCGGTTGAAGCACGCTTCGCCTTCCAATGCGGTGCGGGGAAAAACCGAAAGCACGATCATCTGCGGGAAACTCGAGGCGGAAATGGCGGAGTTGCCTCCGGACGAATTAAAGAGTTTCCTGGCGGACTATGGACTGACGGAGTCCGGTGCGGAACGGCTGATCCGCACGACCTATCACCTTCTCGGTCTTATTTCGTTTTTTACTGTCGGCGAAGAAGAGTGCCGCGCCTGGACCATCACTCAGGGAACGAATGCGCAGCACGCCGCAGGAGCGATTCATACGGATCTGCAGGACCACTTTATCCGCGCCGAGGTTTGTCACTACGAAGATTTCGTACAGCACAAAAGCCATCAGGCGCTGCGCGAAAAGGGGCTGCTGCGGCTGGAAGGAAAAGATTACAGCGTCCTGGACGGAGACATCATGGAGATTCGACACAGCGGGTAAACCCGGGATTGGAAAATGAGCACCCTCCTTCTGTCCCTCCTCTTCGCACTCGCCGCTGCAGCCGCCAATATTCTGGGCAGTACCATTGTGACCAGTCAGAAGTGGGCGCAGCGGTCGCTGCGATATTTCATTGCGGTCGGTTCGGGATTCATGATGGGAACCATTTTTCTGGAAATGATTCCCGAGATCATGAAGGCGCAGGTGAAGACGCAGACCTCAGTCTCATGGCCTGCACTGCTCCTCATCGGCTACCTGATCGTTCACTTTTTCGAACACACATTCACCGCGCACATGCATTTCGGCGAGGAGACGCATCACGAAGAGATGAACCCCGCGGTCGGATTCTCCGCGCTGGTGGGAATGCTGGTGCACACCTTCTTCGATGGAGTGACGATTGGTGCGGGATTCATGATTTCCCAAAGAGTGGGAATCCTGCTTTTTCTGGCGGTATTCCTTCATAAGATTGTTGATGGCTTTACCATCGCATCCATTGTGGTCAGCTCGGGATACTCCGCGGCGCGCGCCATGGGCGCGAGCGTGCTTCTCGCCATCGCGACGTTGATTGGAGTCGTTGCGGTGCACACCTGGGGTAGCGCGGACTACGCGCTCCCGATCACCGCCGGCTGCACTCTGTATATTGCCGCGACCGACCTTATGCCAGAAGTGAATCAGGAAGTGGGTGTCCGCATGGCGGTTCTCGTGTTTGCGGGAATGGGACTATTTCTGCTGGTAAGCCAAATCGCCCCCGGTTAATCGATTAAATCTTCAACCGGGGGCGATCTTCGTTCGGATTGTTTAGGCTTCTTCGTCGTCAGATTTGGACATGCCCGCCGAAACGGGGCGCGCGTTGGAAAGTTCACGTTCTGCCTGTTCCTGGCAGGTAATACACATGGTTGCCCATGGCACGGCTGCCAGACGCTTTTCGTTGATGTCTTCCCCACAGCGAATGCATTCCCCGAATTCTCCGCGATCCATTCTCTTCAAGGCTTCCTGTATGGACTTCAGCCGCTGGAAATCGCTCTCATGAAGGTTATAGAGCAGTTCCTTGTTGTGACTGATCGTCGCAAGATCCCCCTCGTCTTCGGTGTTCTCCAGAGTAATTTCCTCTTCGGCAAGCCGATTCCGATTGATGGAACGAATCAGTTTCTGGTTCTCCTCAGTAAGTCGCTGTCGAAATTTCTGTAGTTTTTTTTCGTCCATAGTGAAACCTCACGTGTCTTTGACGTACGACCCTCAATTTATCTAGCAACCCCGGCCGACGAATCGTCAAAGTGAATATCCGATTCCAAAGAGCGCGAGATTATAACATCCCGGCGGAAATATTCGCTGCTGTATGATTCGAACTGGAGGAAACCAGTAATGGATGAACCAGTATCGATCACCTGCATCCCCAACGGGCCCTTGCGCATCACAGGAAATTTTGTGATCAAGGATTCCCAGGGCAAGGATTTTGACGTGTCGGGCCGGACCACGATCTCACTCTGCCGCTGCGGCCATTCCCAGAACAAACCGTTTTGCGATGGAAGTCATGCAAGAAACGGATTTCAATCCGTGATCGAAGCGCGCGTCCTGCCGCCACCAGCGCCAAAGCCATAATTCAAAATTGGGGTCAGACCCCTCGTTCCCCTATTTCTTCGAAATAGGGGAACGAGGGGTCTGACCCCAATTTAAGTCTGGGCCCCGACCATGCAGCGGCGCTCGGTGATATGAAATTCAAACTCCTCGCGATACTTATTGATCATGGCTTCCACCGGCATTGCGCAGGCATCGCTTAAAACGCAGATGGTCACGCCCTTCATGTTTGAGCACATATCGAGGATCATCTTGAGATCCGACATCCTGCCCTTGCCGTGCTCGATACGGTGCAGCACCTGTTCCATCCACCAGGTTCCCTCGCGGCACTGCGTGCACTGTCCGCAGGTTTCCTCTGCATAGAAGCGGGCGGTCCGCCAGGCCAGTTTGACCATACACGCCGTCTCGTCGATCACCATGCAGCCGGCCGATCCCAGCAGGGTTCCCTTGGCGGCCAGAGAATCAAAATCCATTCGAACGTCGATCTCCGACGGAGTCAGAATGGGAACGGACGAACCACCGGGGATCACGCCCTTCAGCTGATGCCCGCTCCTCACGCCACCACAGACATCGTTGATCAACTCCGGCAAAGGGATACCCAGTTCCCGCTCCACGACTGCCGGCTTATTCACGTGCCCGCTGACACAGTAGAGTTTTGGCCCGGAATTCTTCTCGTTGGAACCCAGGCTTTTGAACCAATCCACTCCTCGATTGAAAAGGTGGGGCAGGTTCGCCAGCGTCTCGACGTTGTTCACGACAGTCGGACACGCGTACAAGCCAGAAATCGCAGGAAACGGCGGTTTCTGCCGGGGATGCCCGCGCTTCCCTTCCAGAGATTCCAGCAATCCGGTCTCTTCGCCGCAGATATATGCCCCGGCGCCGGAATGTAAAACGATTTCGAGATCAAAATTGGATCCAAATATTTTGGATCCCAGATACCCTTTCGCGTGGGCTTCCGCCAGAGCCTGTTCGACAACGCGATATCCCAGCGTAAACTCGCCTCGGATATAGATGAACGCGAGGTGGCATTCCACGGCATAAGCCGCAATGATCATACCTTCGATCAACTGATGGGGATCACGTTCGAGAATGACGCGGTCCTTGCACGTCCCCGGTTCGCTTTCGTCCGCATTGCAGCAAAGGTAAATGGGTTTGCCCGTCGTCTTGGGAACGAAGCTCCATTTCAAGCCAGTCGGAAATCCCGCTCCGCCGCGGCCGCGCAATCCCGATGCTTTCGTGGTTTCAATGACTTCGACAGGAGTGAGTTCCTTCAGGACCTTGCGTGCGGCCTGATATCCGCCAAGTTCGGAATAGTGATTGATCTCCCGGGTCATCGGGTCATGGACGTTCTTAAAGAGGACGAGTTCGTAAGACATAAGCGGGATATTTTAGCAGAGAAACATTTGGGGGCGTTCTCAAACGGGGACTTTGGGCGAGACACCGGACTCGGCAGTCGAGACGCTGTCGAGCAGGATTCGAAAGGAGGGAATGAGTTCGAGACGTTGCCGGGCGATCTCATGGACCCGCTTTCTCCGATCGGGACGGTTCATCAGGTCCTTTCGGGAAACAATCTTGATTCCGGCCCGGCGGCCCTTGCGCCGGACAACATGCAGTTCATTTTTTGCAAGATCGAGAAAGATCCAGTCTCCCGTACGGATCGAACCAATTGGGCCGCCATCGAATGCCTCTGGAACCACATGAGCGATGGAAATCCCATTGTGCGACAAAGAAACCCGGCCATCCGTCATCACGACTCCGCTATTCCCGGCCACCTGGATCTCCGGCATGCCCGCCGCGTGCGGCCCCGCACCTGCAACGATCACCATGATGTTCAGCAGACCGCGCTCGGCGAGATAATTCCACAAACGCGCCTTGTTCCAGGTTGCAATCTCGGGCGGCGCATGATGGAATCCGGCGGATTCGGCACTGCCGTTTCCCTGATTCAGCTTCCAGCTGTCATAAAGATCATCCCGGGTGATCTTCCGCTTGAGTCGTTCGGAAATTCCATCGCGCACATTGAGGTCGGCCTGCAGGCTTCTGATTCCGAGGTACGTGACCGCCAGAAATACTTTCCGGTTGAACCTTTCAAACTTGTCGGCAATGCTTCCATTTGAGCCGAGACGAACAACCCCTCCAGCACAGACATTGCCGTGAATTTCCGAAATTCCGCACGTCCTGGAATACGGCGTCATCGTGGAATGTATGAACACACCATTCGCGGATCGGGCATCCGTAATGCGATGCGCCCACGATCCGTCCAGAGTTACCGCACGATCTTCAATCCAGCGCTTCTCCGAAAGAGTTCGCATCACGGTGTCGATGCCGGAATTGCCGCCGTTTTCCGCTTCGACCGACATGGCATAAGCCGAATTGCCATTTGCGTTTTCAATGGACAGGATCTGCGGAACCTGGCGGGCGCGTTTCATCAGGTCGCCAACTTCCAGTTTCTTCCCCACCGCGTTTGCGAGGTATGCCAGGTGCAGAATCCACGAGGGGTGACCGCCCGAAGCGCTCCACACCGCCGCCGCATTGGAAAGATTGGACCGGATGAGTCCGGAGACGCTGACTCGACGTTCGCGTTTGTGGACTGCGGACACCAGGCGCTTCACGGGCCCGGAAAGATGGAGATCGGAAACCGGCTTGTTTGCGATATCGCAGTGTCTCGGCACAAGCCCGAGCGACGCCACGATCAGGCGATTCGACACCGATGCGTCAGAGGCCGCGCAATTGGCGCCGGGAATGCCGGCACAACGAGCCATGACACGTTCGAGATCGTCCTTTTCGTTGTCCTGAATGATGCGATGGTGGAAGCAGCGGTCGAGCAACGATTTGATTGCCGCATACACATCCAGTTTCAGCGGACGTGCCAGAAGATCGTCCAGCTCATTGCGGTCGGATTCGGACATGCGAACGCGCAGGGGTTCGAATCGGCTTCGATCTTCAATGGTCGTTCGCGCCTCGCGGCCGACAAGCGAGGGGATCACCATCGCAAAAACCGGGCGGCGGGCGCGGCGTTGGCGCGCATAGTCGGACTCCACCAGCCCGCGGAGGTTTCCCACCAGCATCTTGTCGCACGCGCCGATCACGATTGCCGCATCGTACCCATGAACTTCCATTTGTGCAGCCACCGATGCGGCACAGAGATTTCGAGCCATGAGGGCATATTGCGCGGCATCGGTTCCATGCGCAAGTTCTTCGCAGGGAAAACTCTGCACCATTTCAAACGGCAGAGCTTCACTGGCCCAGATGAATCGGATCACGCGGCGAATCGTATCCTTCATTCCCAGATTCGGCGGATGGTCGTCCCCGCCGTGGATGACCGCAATACGCGGATGGGCATTCATGAAGTAATCGAGGATCAGGTCGCGATTCGGAGAGACGCCTGCGCTTCGAAGGGACTCTTCGACCAAAGGAAGGATCACCGCCACGGGCTGCGCCCGGCTGATCAAAGGATCTTTGAATTTGCTCGAGTGCATCTTCATCAGATTGTCCGAAATTCTGAGCGGGTGCCGGAGTTATACAACTAAGTGGCAGGGTGGTTCAATCGGAGATCCGTTTCCAGAGCCGCCGCGCGGCCTGCTGAATCTTCTTGCTTTCCATTACAGACAGCAGCGGCTTTGCGGCCCGAATTCGTCCTTCCCAGGCAACCAGCTTCGCCCGGCTCGAAACCCTGGCACCTTCCGCCTTCAGCTCGTAATACACAGCGGAATACAATCCGCACAATTCGCGAATGTAATCAAAGGACCGGCGATGAATCGGGCATGGACCGAGCGTCTGGATGGCGCGTTGATGGACGGGAGTGGCGTACCCTTTGTGGTCGGCAAATCCGTATCCCGGATAGACAGAATCGAACTCCGTCATCAGCCGGTCGCGATAAACTTTGGCAACGATCGAAGCGGCGGCGATCGAGAAATTGATTCCGTCTCCCTTGTCGAAGCTGTTTTGCGGTTGTTGCAGTTCGGGAATCGTCCGGCTATCGACTAGCACGTGCTGTGGTGCCATTGGCAGTCCGCCAACTGCAAGTTGCATGGCTCGAAGGCCGGCATGATAGACGTTGATGCGATCGATCTCGTCGATATCCACTACTCCGATACCAATTCCAGAAGCCGTCACTCGAATCTCCGCATCCAGGCGCTCTCGCGTCGGCGCATCCAACAGCTTCGAGTCGTGAATGCCTGCGATCGTGCAGCCGGGAGGGAACACGACAGCCGCCGCAACCACCGGTCCTGCCAATGGTCCGATGCCAACCTCATCGACTCCGGCAATTCGTGTGATTCCCGCCTTCCAAAGGACTCGTTCGAAATGGAGCATGGCTTCGATTCGACGGTCTTCCTGGTCCAGTTCCCTGGAGCGGCGTTGCAGGTCCTGAAAAAGTTTTCGGGCGCCCGCACGTGGGTCGCGCTGGAGACGGCGGAGGATCATCGCCGATACCGTCCCGTCGGAGCGAGAGTATTGCTCGCGAATTTCCTTCAACGATAGCTGGTCGGTGTTTCGTGGCATGTCGTATAGTCAGTCGAGTCTGAAACAGTCATGGCTTCGAATCGCGGAACCAATCCAGTAAAACTTTTCGTAAGCATTCTATCGCCAGAACGCGTCGCAATGCGTCGTGCGGAAGAGCGACTCGTTGCCGCGTTTGGCGCCGTCGATCATCGATCGAGTGTAATGCCACCGGAAGGATCCATCCATCGCAGTCTGTTGTCATTCGAACGCTTGATTGAATCCGGCAGCCTGCCCGAAATCCGCCGGCACGCAAAACGGATCGACGAAGAGTTCGCGACAACCACAGACGCCGGCAAACTCGAGAACTCCAGGGTCACTATGGCCGGTGTGGAAAACCCGCTGGAATCCAGAGAGTTATTGCATTTCAACAATGGAGCGGTTCGATTCCTTCCGTGGGCGCCTCCGGACTATCAATCCAGCGTTGGCAAGGAATTCTTTCTCACGGTGAGACATTCCTATCGAGAACAGTTGCGCAAAGTGTGTCTGTTACGAAGATAAACAATCCAGCAGGAACCTGACAAGGCAACACGTCCCCTTTTGCGAAAGGCCTCGTGTTCAGAAGGCAGAAGCACGTACGAACGATGCAGGATTTCTGATGAAATCCGTTTCGCCTCACTCCCGCACCGCGTCAGGGGTTGCTCACGGAGACTACGAGAGAAGTGGTACCTAGATTTCCCGCAGCGTCTCGCGCGACAGCGGCAATCGTATGACAGCCATTGGAAACAGTCGAGGTATTCCACGGGACCGAGTATGGGCTTGCGACTAATTCGGGTCCCAGGTTTGCCCCATCGAGTTGGATCTGCACACCGATTACTCCAGTATTATCGGAGGCATTCACCAATAACGTATGCGTGCCCGAAGTATTGACACCGCAAGCCGGAGCAACCACCGCAAATCCACCCGTCAGTGTTGCCGAAATACCTCCGGGCAGCGTCACGGTCACATTACGGCTGCCTGTTGCGGCGCTACCCGCGATGGTTACTGTGACTGCAACGCTGGTCGACGTGACCGAGTTCACTGTGGCTGTCACTCCTGTTCCGCTGAAGGTGACGCTGGTGGCGCCGGTCAGGTTCGCTCCGGATATCGTCGCATTGAAATTCGTAACGCCCTGAAGCGCTGAGGACGGAGAGAATCCTGAAATCGACGGCGGCGGTGGATTCACTGCGATCACCACATCATCAGTCGTGGTGAGTGCCGAGTCGCTGGCCGCGAGGCGCAACGTATACGTGCCCGCCGTCGAAAATGTCACGCTGGTATTCAGCGATGCGCCGTTTCCGAATATCACGGTGCCTGGACCGCTGATCCTGCTCCAGGTTTTCGTCAGCGTGCTGCCCGTAGGCAGGCCGTCATCGGTCGCCGTTCCCGACAAGTTCGTGCCCGAGGGCAGCGTGATGGTCTGGTCCACACCAGCATTCACAAAGGGAGCCTGATTCACCGGCGGCGCAGAGTTGACGAAAACGACGACATCGTCGGTCGTGGTCAGTGCACCATCGCTGACGGTCAGCCGCAGTGTGTACGTGCCCTCCGCGGAGAACGCGACGCTGGTGTTGAGCGACGACGCATTGCCGAATGTGACCTGGTAGGGGCCGTAAATGCGGCTCCATGTCCTGGTCAGCGTGCTGCCGGTCGGAAGACCATCGTCCGTCGCGGTTCCCGATAGGGTTGCGTTCGCCGGCAAGGTGATTGTCTGATCCGGTCCGGCATTCACCAGCGGAGCCTGGTTCACCGGCGGCGCAGGATTGACGAAAACGACGACATCATCGGTCGTGGTCAGAGCGCTGTCGCCCGCCGTCAAGCGCAACGTGTACGTACCTGCTGCGGAGAAGGACACGCTGGTGTTGAGCGATGCCGCGTTGCCA
>Ga0209488_10000039_pt1 | contig 91539 bp, 66 predicted proteins | sample Rivendell_Oct201_8_FD_188349 | JGI IMG/M metagenome (GOLD analysis project Ga0209488, IMG submission 188349) | Vadose zone soil microbial communities from the Eel River Critical Zone Observatory, Northern California, USA -... | ecosystem: Environmental > Terrestrial > Soil > Vadose zone >...
CGCAGGCGGTTGCCAGTCCCCGTAACAATGTTACGGTCGTAACATCGAAGGCAAGGTGCCGTAACACCCCGGTTACATGCCCCCCCTATGCTTCTCTTCGACGCAAACAGGCCCGGGCGATCGGCGCGAATGCGCCGGGGCGTCTGCTCCGCGGGCCGGCGTCAAGAGGAGCGACGATGAACCGGATTTACACGTGGCTGACCGCGCTGACGCTGAGTGCCGCGGTACCCGCCTTCGGCCAGACAACGAATCCACCCCCTCCGGTCCCGGCTACGGATCCGGATTTCCCCCGGGGACGGATCAGCGGTCTGATCTTTGGCGACTACTACTACAACGTGGCGGGCGATCCGACGCACACCTACAACGCGACGGGAAGCGACGCCTCGTTCGTGAACATCGACGGATCGACGTTCCCGAGCGGCCAGCCGCGGGTGATCGGCAGGGACCTGAACGGGACCCAGATCCGCCGGGTGTACTTCCAGCTCGACAACGACCTCTCGATCAAGGTCTCGTCCCGCTTCCGCCTGGAGGCCGACAACAAGGAGCTGACGTCAGGCGGGAAGATGGGGGTCTTCGTCAAGGCCGCCTACGTGCAGGTCAAGGACCTGATCCCGCGCGGCAACTTCCTCTTCGGCATGGTGAACACGCCCACCTTCGAGTCCTCGGAAGAGTTCTGGGCGTACCGCGCGGTCGAGAAGACACTCACCGACTTCCGCGGCGTCGCCTCCAGCTCGGACGTGGGCGTCCAGCTCCGGGGCTTCGTGGATGACGGGCACAAAATCGGCTACAACGCGCTCCTGGGTGACGGCACGGGGCAGAGACCGGAGGACAACCGGTACAAGCGGGCCTACTTCTCGCTCCCCCTCCGTCCGCTCGAGGATCTCCGGATCGAGCCCTACGTCGACTACGAGGGGTTCACCGGAGGAAACAATCGCGACCGCGTGACGTACAAGATTTTCTCCGGGTATGAGTTCCGGCGCGCGGCGGTGGGCGCCGAAGTCGTCGACCGGATCAACCACGTCCAGGTGGGACGCAACGCCGAGCCCTTCGGCTTCTCGGTCTTCGGGCGCATGAAGGCCGCGGACAAGATGGGCGCCTTTGCCCGGTACGACCGGTGGCAGCCCAACACCCGCGCGGCGAATCGGATCGACCAGGACCTCTACATCGCGGGACTCGACTGGGAGCCGTACAAGGACGTGCACGTGATGCCGAACGTGGAGATGGCGCAGTACCGCGCGCGCGGTACCACGACCGCCCCGCCGCATCACGATCTCCAGGCCCGCGTCACCTTCTACTGGAAATTCAGCAAACCCTGACCGGCGGAGGAACCCATGAAACTCAAGTTCAACAAGACCACGACCCGGATCGCGTTCGCGATCCTCGCCTTGCTGGCGCTGGCGCCCGCCCTGGCGGTCGCCGAGTCCAATGTGACGCTGACGGGAGCCGGCGCGACGTTTCCTTACCCGATCTACTCCAAGTGGTTCGACATGTATCACGAGAAGACCGGCGTGAAGATCAACTACCAGTCGATCGGCTCGGGCGGCGGGATCCAGCAGGTCAGGGCCGGAACCGTCGACTTCGGGGCGAGCGACGCCGCGTTGTCGAACCAACGGCTCAAGGACATGCCCCGTGCCATCATCCACTTCCCGACGGTCGCGGGCGCCGTGGTGCTGGCGTACAACCTGGCGGACGTGGACAAGCCGATCCAGCTGACGCCGGAGGCGATCGCCGGCATCTACATGGGCAAGATCACCATGTGGAACGACAAGGCGATTGCCGCGGCCAATCCTGGCGTCACGATCCCGATCGCGCCGATCCTCCCGGTTCACCGCTCGGACGGCAGCGGCACGACCAACATCTACACGACCTACCTGTCCGCCGTGAGCCGCCCCTGGAAGGAGCTGGTCGGAGCGAACACTTCGGTTTCCTGGCCGGTCGGCATCGGCGGCAAGGGGAACGAGGGCGTGGCCGGCCTGGTCCGCCAGACGCCTGGTTCCATCGGCTACGTGGAGCTGGCGTACGCGAAGCAGAACAACCTTTCGGTCGCCCGCGTTCGGAACCTTTCGGGGCACTTCATCGAGCCGACGCTGGAATCGACGACCGCGGCGGCGCAGGGCGCCGCTTCCGCGCTCGCGAAGGACGTCCGGACGCCGATCGTGAACTCGGCCGCCCCGGATGCCTACCCGATTTCCGGCCTCACGTTCCTTCTCGTCTACCGCGACCAGAAGGACCCGGCCAAGGCGGCGGCCCTGGCCGATTTCATCCGCTGGGCCAACAGCGAGGGACAGGACGTGGCCGCGTCCCTGTCCTACGCCCGGCTGCCGCAACAGGTCGTGAAGGTGAACCAGGCTTCGCTTATGCTCTTGCGCGTTGGCAGGAAGCCGATACTCGCGTCGCGGTAGCCGCCCCGCTTTCGGGGTCCCGCGTCACGATTGCCCCGCCCGAGATCCGGGCGGGGCAAACGCAGGAGGGATTCTCCATGCTACGACTCAAGAATTGGTGCGCCGCGGCGGCGCTGCTCGCGGTGGCTCTGGTGCCTGTGGCGTGTTCGCAGAAGAGCGGAGGGGGAACAGGCGGGGAAGCCGTCACCCTCACCGGGGCGGGCGCCACCTTCCCGTATCCGCTCTACTCGAAGTGGTTCGAGATGTACCGGCAGAAGACCGGCGTGCAGATCAACTACCAGTCGATCGGGTCCGGCGGCGGCATCCAGCAGGTCAGGGCCGGCACCGTGGATTTCGGAGCGAGCGATGCGCCGCTGGCGGACAGCTTGCTCCAGCAGATGCCGCGCCCCGTGCTCCATTTCCCGACCGTCGCCGGCGCGGTGGTGCTCGCCTACAACGTCCCCGACGTCGCGCAGGCGATCCAGCTCACGCCCGCCGCGATCGTCGATATCTTCATGGGCCGGATCAAGAAGTGGAACGATCCCAAGATCGCAGCGGCGAATCCCGGAATGAAGCTTCCCGCGTCGAACGTGCTCCCCGTGCATCGCTCCGATGGCAGCGGCACGACCAACATCTTCGTGACCTACCTGTCGGCGGTCAGCCCGGAGTGGAAGAGCAAGGTGGGAGCCGGCACCTCGGTCTCGTGGCCGGCCGGGGTCGGCGGCAAGGGGAACGAGGGGGTCTCCGGAACCATTCAGCAGACTCCCGGCGCGATCGGGTACGTCGAGCTTGCATATGCGCTGCAGAACAGCTTGCCGGTCGCGCACATCCAGAACGCATCCGGAAAATTCATCGCGCCCTCGCTCGTCTCGACGACCGCCGCAGTGACTGGGTTCGCGCCGGACCTCGCCCAAGACGTCCGCTCGCGGATCGTCAATTCCGCCGCCCCGGATGCCTATCCCATCGCGGGACTCACCTACCTGCTGGTCTACCAGGAGACGCCGGACGCGAAGAAGGCGAAAGCGCTGGCCGAGTTCCTCCAGTGGGCGATGTCCGAGGGGCAGCAGGCGGTCGAGCAGCTCAGCTACGCCAAGCTGCCGGAGGGCGTGATCCAGGTGAATCGTGCCAACCTGGACAAGCTGACCGCGGGCGGAAAGCCGGTGCTCGCCGCTAAATGAAGCAGACGGCCGACGAGAGCCGCGTGCTCCCACAGCGAAGCGTCGGGACTCGCGGCTTCTCGCTCGATCACGTCTACCGCGCGCTCCTCGTCGGGGCGGCGGGGCTTGTTTTTGTCGTCGTCGCCCTGATCGTCTACGAAGTGGTGCGCGGGGCGCTCCCGTCCATCCGGGCCATCGGCTGGGGGTTTCTGGTCCGCACCGAATGGGACCCGGTGCAGGACCACTTCGGCGCGCTCCCGTACCTCTACGGAACCCTGGTCTCATCCTTCCTCGCGCTCCTGATGGCGGTTCCCCTGGGAATCGGGAGCGCGGTGTACCTCGCGGAGCTGGCGGGGCGGCGTTTGAGCGCGATCGTGTCGTTCGTCATGGAGCTTCTCGCGGCCATCCCCAGCATCGTGTTCGGCATCTGGGGCCTCTTCGTCCTTGCCCCGTTCCTTCGTACCCTGGTCGAGCCGTGGCTCAGCCACCACCTTGGATTCCTGCCCCTTTTCCGCGGCTATCCCTTCGGAATCGGGATGCTGAACGCGGGGATCGTGCTCGCGATCATGGTCCTTCCCACCATCGTGTCGATCTCGCGCGAAGTCCTCATGGCCACGCCGCGCACCCTGCGCGAGGCCTCGCTGGCGCTGGGGGCGACCCGCGCCGAGTCGATCGGCGTCACGCTGGACGCGGCGCGCCCCGGCATCCTGGGCGCGATCATCCTGGCGCTGGGGCGCGCTCTGGGGGAGACGATGGCGGTCACCATGGTGATCGGCAACACCAACCGCATCTCCCTCTCGCTGCTGGATCCCGGCGCGACCATGTCCAGCATCATCGCCAACGAGTTCACCGAGGCGACCACCGACATCTACCTCTCGGCCCTCATCCAGATCGCCCTCGTTCTGTTCGTGCTGACCCTGGTGGTCAACGCGCTCGCCCGAGGGCTGGTCCTGGTCACGACGGGCGGGCGGCGCGACGTGGCGGGAGCGGCGTGACCACCCCGGCGCCGCCGGCCCGCGAAGCCGCCTGGCGCGATCCGATGTCGGCGCTGCGGCGGGTCCGCCGCACGGTCATCAACCGCATCGTGCTCGGAGCCTGCTATCTGGCGGCGGGCATCGTCGTGCTTCCCCTGGCGCTCATCCTCTGGCATCTGATCGACAAGGGGCGGCAGGCGTTCAGCGTGGGATTTTTCGTCCACATGCCAAAGCCCGTGGGGGAGCCAGGGGGCGGAATGGCCAACGCCGTCGTGGGCACGCTGATCGTCGTGGGAGGCGCGGCCTTGATCGCGCTCCCTCTCGGGATCATGGCCGGGATCTACCTCGCGGAGTATGGCCGCGACCGGGGGGCTTCGACCGTGCGCTACGTGGCCGACGTGCTGAGCGGCGTTCCGTCCATCGTGGTCGGCGTGGTGGCGTACGGGCTGATCGTCGTTCCCATGGGACGCTTCTCGGCCATCGCCGGGAGCGTCGCGCTGGCCATCCTCATGCTCCCGACGATCATCCGCTCCACGGAGGAAATGGTGCGGCTGGTCCCGCAGTCCTACCGGCACGGGGCGCTGGCGCTGGGCGCGCCGCGATGGAAGGTGATGCTCCAGGTGGTGCTGCCGGCGGCGCGCGCCGGCATTGTCACCGCGGCCATGCTGGCCGTGGCCCGGGCCGCCGGAGAGACCGCGCCGCTCCTCTTCACCGCCCTCGGGAACCGCTTCTGGTCGGTGCACCTGGATCAGCCGATCGCGACCCTGCCGGTCTTCATCTACGACTACGCGCGGGCTCCGTATGACGACTGGAACCGGCAGGCCTGGACGGGGGCCCTGGTCCTGGTGCTGATCGTCACGGTGATCTCGGGAATCTTGCGGCTGACGGTGCGGCGGGTTCGCTCGTAGTAGCGGGGGTAGCGGGGGGGTTCGGCGGGAAGGTCAGCGGGAGTCGATCGGTCTCTCGTCCGCGTGGTGCTTGATGACCCGCGCCTCCGTCACGAAGATCGCCTCCTCGGCGATGTTCGTGGCCAGATCCGCGACTCGCTCGAGATTCCGGCTGGCCAGCACCAGCTCCAGAGCGCGGGGGATGGCCTTGGGGTCGTGCACCATGAGCGACGAAAACTTGGCGAAGATCTGCGCCTTCAAGGTATCGATCTCCACATCGCGCTCGCAGACCCGCCGGGCCAGCGGAACGTCGTGATGCAGCCATGACGAGACCGAATCCCGCAACATCGTGATCGTGCGCTCGGCCATGGAAGCGACATCCTCCAGCCGGTCGGTCTGGGAAAGACCGGCCACCTTGAGCGCGCTTTGCGCGATGTTGACGGCATGATCGCCGATGCGCTCCAGGTAGTTCGATACCCGGATCGCGGCGACGATGAAGCGAAGGTCGCGGGCGACCGGCTGCTGCAGTCCCAGAAAATCGAGGCACTGGCGCTCGATGTCCAGCTCGATCCGGTCGATCGCCATGTCCTCGTCCAGCACCTCGCGGGCCAGGGAGGTGTCGCGCCGCTTGAGCGACTCCATCGCCTTGGTGAGCGCGGTCTCCACCCGGCCGGCCATTTCGCCCAGCCTATCTTGCAGTGATACGAGATCCTGATGGAAGTGTCGTTCCATATCCTCTCGCGACGGGGAGAGCGCGGCCGTGACGCTCATCCGAATCGTCCCGTAATGTAGTCTTCCGTCAGCCGCTCTCGCGGCGAGGTGAAGAGCGCCCGAGTCGGGCCTTCCTCGATCAGCTTGCCGTTCAGCATGAATGCCGTGTAGTCCGACGTGCGTGCGGCCTGCTGCATATTATGCGTCACGATCGCGACCGTTACAGTGGATTTAATCTCGAGGATCAGCTCCTCGATCTTCGCGGTCGCGGTCGGGTCGAGCGCCGAGGCGGGCTCGTCCAACAGGAGCACTTCGGGCTCGACGGCGAGCGCTCGCGCGATGCAGAGCCGCTGCTGCTGGCCGCCCGACAATCCCAGCGCGGGGCGATTCAGCCGGTCCTTTACCTCCTGCCACAGGGCAGAGCGCTGGAGCGCCGACTCCACGATCTCCTCCAGGCGCCCCTTGCTCCCGATCCCTTGAAGCCGCGGACCATAGGCCACGTTCTGGAAGATGGACATGGGGAACGGATTCGCCCGCTGGAACACCATGCCGACGCGGCGGCGCAGCTCGACCAGGTTGGTGTCGGGTCGTAGGATGTTCTCGCCGTGGAAGTGCGCGGCTCCGTCGTAGCGCACCGGCGGGTACAGGTCGTTCATCCGGTTGAAGCAGCGAAGAAGCGACGACTTGCCGCATCCGGAGGGCCCGATGATCGCCGTGATCCGGTGCGGTTGGACCTTCAGCGTGACGTCCGTGAGCGCAGGCTGCGCGGCGTACCAGAGGGAGAGGCGATCCGCGACCAGGATGGCCGGGCCCGACTCCCCTTCCGCCGGGGGTCCCTCTTTTGTCTGCGGTGCTACTCGATCTGGAGCCATTACGGCCACCCCGAGGGTCCGACCCCGCGGCGCCGGGACGCCGGGTGCCGGGGGTGTGATGGTTCTGTCCATGTCACGACAATGCTCAGGCCTGGCCCCCGCGGGGCGCGTGTCCGGATTGTTACAATCCTGTTACGACTGGGGCACGGGCCCGTCCCTCGGGATCTCGATCCAGAAGACGCTGCCCGATCCCGGCGTACTTTCGACTCCGACCTTGCCATTGTGAAGCAGCACCGCGTGCTTGACGATGGAAAGTCCCAACCCGGTGCCTCCCCGCGCCCTCGATCGCCCGCGGTCCACGCGATAGAAGCGCTCGAAGATCCGCGACACGTGCTCGGGAGGGATCCCGCGTCCCGTGTCGGCCACGCTGACGCGGACCCCGGCGGGGGTTTCCTCGACGTGGACCCGGATCGCGCCCGCCGCGGTGTACTTGACGGCGTTGTCGAACAGGTTACGAAGGGCCAGCTCGATCTTGGTCCGGTCCACCCGGGCTCGGATCCCCGGTCTCGCCGTGACCTCCAGCTTCAGGCCCACACGGCGCGCCAGATCTTCGAACATCGCTCCCATCTCGCGCGCGATCTGCCCCATGTCCCAGTCTTTGAGATCGAGGGGCGAGTCGGGGCGCTCCAGGTCCGCCAGATCGAGCAGGTCCTGCACCAGGGCTTCCAGCCGGGCCGCCTGCACGCGGATCGTCTCGACGAAGCGGGCGCGGTTCTCCACGTCTTCCAGGCCGCCGCTCAGGAGCGTCTCGGCATAGCCCCGGATGGACGTGAGCGGCGTCTTCAACTCGTGAGAGGCGTTCGCGGCGAATTCCCGACGGAGCGCCGCCAGCGCCTGCTCGGGCCGAAGGTCCTGAATCGTCAGGAGCCACTCCTCGGGCGGCTCCCGCGAGGTGATCGGCGCCACGACGATCTCGTACTCCCGCTTTTCGTCCAGATAAAAGGCGACCTCGCGGGTGACGGTCGCCCGCCTGGCGGCGGACTCCAGCACCAATTCTTCGAGCACCGGCTGGCGCGCGATCGACAGGCGCGACGGAAGCTCCGGCGGGCCCACGCCCACCAGCTCCCAGAAGCGCGCACTCGCGTGGGTGATTCCGAGATCGCGCGTGACGAGCGCCACGCCTTGCGGCAGGCTCCCCAGCACCGCATCGCTCGAATCGCGCTGCGCGGTGAGGTCGTTGACCGTCGCCTGGGTACGCTTCGCCAGGTCATTCAGCACGCGTGCCAGGCGGGTCAGCTCGTCATGGGCCTCGATCGGCGCGCGGGCGCTCAGATCTCCGGATGCCAGCGACGATGCCGCCGTCGCGATCGCTTCGAGACGGCGGTCCAGCCGGCGCACGGGGATCGCGATCGCGATGCACGCCAGTGCGAAGAGGACGACCACGGCGCCGGCGACCGGCAGAGGCCGGGCGCCGGCCAGGGTCACGGCGGCGATCCCAGTGGCCAGGAGCGCCACGGCGAGCGAAACCAGAATCACGGCGAGGAGGCGCCCGGTCAGGGGTCGCATGGCCGGGAGGGTACCACCGATGAGGCTAGCCCTTGGGGATCTCCACCGCGTATCCCACGCCGGTCACGGTGCGGATCAGCCCCGAATCCTTCCCCATCTTCGCGCGCAGCCGCCGCACGTGCACGTCCACCGTGCGCGTCTCGCCGAAGTAGCCCAGGCCCCAGACCTTGTCCAACAGCTGCTCGCGCGAGAAGACGCGGCCGGGCCGCTGGAGCAGATACTCCAGCAGCCGGTACTCGGTCGGGGTCAGGCGCAGCTCGCGCTGGCGCAGGAAGACCTGGTGGCGCTCGTTGTCGAAGCGGAACGGGCCCATGACCGCCGGAGCCGCGGCCACGTCGCCCCGGCTCCGGCGGAGGATCGCGCTGACGCGCGCCACCAGCTCCTTGGGCGAAAACGGCTTCGTCAGGTAATCGTCGGCCCCTCGCTCGAAGCCGACCAGCTTGTCCATCTCGGTCCCGCGCGCGGTGAGAAGGAGCACCGGCAGCCGGCGCGTGCGCGGCTCGCCGCGGATGGCGTCGAGCACCTCGAGGCCGCTGAGCTTGGGAAGGAGCAGGTCGAGCACCACCAGATCGGGGGGCGATTTGAAGATGCGGTCCAGCCCGGCCGCACCGTCGTTTTCGGCGACGACCCGGTATCCCTCGCGGGCCAGGTTGTAGGTCACGAGGTCGCAGATCTCGGCCTCGTCGTCGACGACGAGGATGGTAGAGCGCGTCGTGCTCGGCACGGTTTGGTTCCGCAGTCTAGCATGCGCGCTCATGTAGCGAATATGCGCCAGCGCCGTTACCGCGGCGCGTCGGCGGCGTGTCGGCGATGTTACGGATCGCCCTCCGCCGCTGCCCTGCTCCCGCCCCCATTTTCAACTCGCGCATTGACTTCACCGGGACCCTTCGGGTAGTCTGCCCGGTCTTGGCCGAGACACCCTCCGCCCTCCGAATCCGAGGACTGCCGTGACGCAAAGCGATCGCAACAAGCTCTTTCTGACCTTGATCGGGGTCGCGGTCGCCCTCTACACGCTGTGGCCGACCTTCCAGTTCTATTCCATGTCCCCCGCGAGCCGCCAGGAGGTGCTCCAGGCCCGCCCGGCCATGGCCACCAACGAAGGCGACCGCACGCGGCTTCAAGATCTGGCCAAGCTCCGCGAGAAGGCGATCAAGCTGGGGCTGGATCTCCAGGGCGGCATGTACCTTCTCCTCGAGGTCGATACCTCGAAGCTTCCGCCCGCCGAGGCCCGGAACGCGGTCGACCAGGCGATGCAGATCATCCGAAACCGCATCGACCAGTTTGGCGTGGCCGAGCCCTCCATCCAGAAGCAGGGGCAGAATCGCATCCTGATCCAGCTCCCCGGACTGCTCGACCAGGAGCGGGCCAAGGAGCTGATCGGCCAGACCGCGCTCCTCGAGTTCAAGATCGTGAAGACCGACGAGGAGACCCGGGCCCTCTTCGACCGGATCGACCAGTATTTCGCGCGGAAGATGGCGGGCGCTGCCGGGAAGGCGGCGCCGGATTCCCTGGCGCACCCCTGGAGCTCCCGTTTCCTGACGGTCGCGCAGGGGGGCGAGTCGTTCGCGCTCCTGGACAACGTGGCGGCCATCGACTCGATGCGGCAAGACCTGGTCAAGGATTCGTCCTTCTCCATGGACGCGGCGCTCAACTGGGACTCGCACCCCTCCGAGCGCGAGGGACGCACCGGCCGCGGGCTCTACGTTCTCGGCAAGGATCCCCTGATGCAGGGGAAGGAAGTCGCGAGCGCGCAGATGCGGCTGGACCTGGACCAGGAGCGTCCGGGAGCCCCGGGCGTTTCGTTCACGCTGACCGGGCGCGGCGGGGCACTCTTCGCCGACATCACCGGCGCCAACGTGGGCCGGCGGCTGGCCATCGTCCTCGACCAGCGGGTCCAGTCGGCGCCCAACATCCACGAGCGCATCCCGCGCGGGCAGGGCTCCATCACGGGCTCGTTCACCGAGGAAGAGGCGCAGAACCTCTCGATCGTACTCCGGTCCGGCGCGCTGCCGGCGCCCGTCAACATCGTGGAAGAGCGCACCGTGGGCCCGTCCTTGGGCCAGGATTCGATCCAGAAAGGGCTGAAGGCGGGCGGCCTGGGCGCTCTGCTCGTCGTGATCTTCATGATCGTCTACTACCGGCTCTCGGGGGTCGTCGCGGTGGTGGCGCTCCTCTTGAACATGATCGGCCTCCTCGCCTGCATGGCGGCCTTCCACGCCACGCTCACGCTGCCGGGCATCGCGGGCGTCGTGCTGACGATCGGAATGGCGGTCGATACCAACGTGCTGATCTTCGAGCGGATCCGGGAAGAGCTGCGCCACAAGAAGACGGTTCTCTCGGCCATCGAGACGGGATACGCGCGGGCGTATCGCACGATCATCGACGCGCACGTCACCACGCTCTTGTCCGCGGTCGCGCTGATGTGGTTCGGGACGGGCCCCATCCGCGGATTCGCGATCACGCTTTCTCTGGGTCTCATCATCAACCTGATCACCGCCGTGGGCGTCTCGAAGATGATCTTCGACGCCTGGTCCTTACGGCGCCGCACCAGCACGATCAGTATCTAGGGGGCTTCGTGTTCGAGATCCTTCATGGGATCAACGTCGACTGGATGCGCCGGAGGCGGATCGCCTACATGGTTTCCGGCCTTTCCATTCTCGCGTCGATCGTCTCCCTGGTGATGCACGGGGGCCCGCGCTACGGCGTGGACTTCACGGGAGGGTCCTTGGTCGAGGTCCGGATGACGCCGCCGCCCGAGGTGGACCAGGTGCGCTCCGCCGTCGACCGGGCCGGCTTCCACGGTGCCGAGATCCAGAAGCTGAACAGCCCCGGCCAGTTCCTGATCCGCCTGTCGCTCTCGGAGCAGCACGCCAGTCCCGGCCCCGCGGTGGTTCGCACCCTGCAGGCTGCGCACCCGAACGCCAAGGTCGAGCTTCTCCGTGTCGAGTCGGTGGGGCCGCGGGTCGGGGCCGAGCTCCGGGGCGCCGCGATCAAGGCGGTCTTCCTGGCCCTGGGCATGATCCTCATCTACGTCGCCATCCGGTACGACTGGCGCTACTCGATGGGCGCGGTGGCGGCGCTCTTCCACGACGTCTTCATTACGCTGGGGGCGATCTCCATCTTCAACAAGGAGGTCAACCTGACCGTGGTGGCGGCCCTACTCACCATCGCCGGCTTCTCGATCAACGACACCATCGTCGTGTTCGACCGGATTCGCGAGCGGCGCCAGACCCTGCGCCGCGAGCCCGCCGAGAAGGTGATGAACATCGCCATCAACGAGACCCTGAGCCGGACCATCATCACGTCGTTCACGGTCGTGCTGACGGTGCTAGCGCTCTTCTTCCTGGGCGGCGAGGTGCTCCACGACTTCTCCTTCGCGATGCTCGTGGGCGTCATCTATGGAACCTACTCCTCGGTCTATGTGGCGAGCGCCCTCGCGCTCGAGACCCAGCTCTATCTCGAGCGCAAGAAGCCGGCGCGCAAGCGGTAGGACCGCGCCGGCGTCGGCGCCGGTGCGTGCCGCCGCGCTCGCCCTGCTTTTCGCGGCAGCGGCCGCCGCGACCCCTGCGTCCGCTCGCGCGGAAGCGGCTCCTCCCCCGCCTCTCCCCTACGCCACGCCGGTTCGGCTCTTCGCCGCCGCGGAGGAGGCTTGGTCCTCGAGCAATGCCGACCTCCTGGCGGGGCTGGTCGACACGACCAGCGTCCGGATCTCCCTGAAGCCCGGCGCACCGCTGACCGAAGCCACGACCCGGAGCGCGGCCGCCTTCCTCTTCCAGGACCAGCTCCGGCTGGTCGCCACGCAGTCGTTCCAGGTGTTCTCGATCAGCGTCGACAAGACGTCCGCCAGCGCCGCCGCGCGATGGGACGGCGACTGGGGCGGCCGTCTGGGCGTGCGCCGCCTCACCGTCAGGATGCGCGCGGTTCCCGTCGGCGGACGCTGGTGCCTGCGGGAGGTGCGGGTCAAGGGCTGATGCCCCCGGGCGCCGACGTGCTCTGATGCCCCCCGATCCCTCCGATCCGGACGTTCTCTACACCTCGGATCTGCACGGGAGCCGGACCCACTACGAGGAGGCGTTCCGCCTCGCGGAGGCGCTCGGCGTGCGGGCGGTCGTCCTGGGTGGCGACCTCTCCCCCATGGGAGACCCCGCGACGCAGGGCTCGTTTCACGAGTCGTTCCTCGTCCCGTTCCTGCGCGACTTCCTCGGCCGTCCCGGAGCGCCGGAGGTGTTCGCCATCCTCGGCAACGTGGACTGGCGCGCAAACGAGAGCCTGCTTCTGGACGCGCGGATCCCCCGCTTCCACTACCTGCACTCCCGGGTCGCGCCGTTTCTGGACGGCGCTTTGATCGCCGGCCTGAATTGCGTGCCGCCGACGCCGATCCGGCTGAAAGATTGGGAGCGATGGGAGCCCGAGCACTGGGAGAGCTCGAGGCTGGACGGCTTCCGAAGCGCTCCCGACGGATCGCTCTATCCCTTCACGTTCGCCGGCCGCGAAAACGAAGAATCGCTGGAAGCGGACTTCGACTCGCTGGAAGCGGCGGTGCTCGCCGCCCGCGGGGGCTCCGCGGCGGGCCCCTTGGTTTGCGTCTTCCACGGGCCCCCGTTCGGGACCGCCTGCGATCAGATCACCGGCGGCACTCATGTCGGTTCGCGGGCGGCGCGCCGGTTCCTCACGCGCGTGAGACCGATGCTGTCCCTCCACGGCCACATCCACGAGTCCCCGGCCGTCTCGGGCCGTTTCGGCGATCGCGTGGAGGGAACGGTCTGCGTCAACCCCGGCCAGACCCCGGCCGCGCTCCACGCGGTCACGTTCCGGATGGACGACCCCGCGGGGTCGCTGCGGCACACGCTCCTGGGTCAGGCTCTCCTCGATTCAGAAGCGGAACCCCGCTAAATCACGGCGGTTTAGCTGAAAGGGCGGCCCGGCTCCAGGGCCCTCTGGTATCCTTGATACGGTGCATGGAAACGGCCCCCTCCGAACCGGGAGAATTTCCCCATTGCGAGCTGAATCTAAAGAGCGGCAATCACTTGCGATCGCCATGCTCCTCCGGCGGACGTCCCTTGCCGCGCTCCTCGCCGCAGGGGCGGTGGGTGCCTTGACCCTGGGCGTCCCCGGCAGGGCGGCCGGCCAGGGGAGGACCGCGGCCGCTTCGACCGATCTGACCGGCGGATTCACGATCGCACGCCTGAAGTACACGGGTGGAGGGGATTGGTACTCCGACGAGACGTCGCTCCAGAACCTGCTCGCCGGGGTGAAGGCGCGCGGCGACGTGCGGGTGACCCAGCAGCACGAGGCCGTGGTGTCGCCCACCGATCCCGATCTGTGGAACTATCCCCTCCTCTTCGTCACCGGCCACGGCAACGTGAAGCTGAGCGAAGAGGAGATCCGCTCGCTCCGCCGCTACCTGGATCAGGGCGGGCTGCTCTGGGCGGACGACAATTTCGGCATGGACACGTCGTTCCGCGAGCTGATGCGGCGCGTCTACCCCGAGTCTCCCCTTGTAGAGCTTCCCTTTACCCACGAGCTGTTCCGCCAGCCGTCTCCATTTCCGAAAGGGGCGCCCAAGGTGCACGAGCACGACGGCGGCCCGGCTCGCGTCTTCGCGATCGTGCGCGGCGGGCGGGTGGCGGTGCTCTACACGTTCGACTGCGACATCGGAAACGGGATCGAGGACGCAGGCATCTACGACGACTCGCCGGCGAAGCGCGACCAGGCCTTGCGCTTTGCCGTGAACATCGCGACCTACGCGGTAACCCATTGACCCACCATCTGAACGATCGCCGAGCGCTTCTAGCCACCCTGGCCCGCGCGCGCCGCTTCCTCCTGTGGCGCGCGGTGGAGCAGGCGGGACTGGCGCTGGTCGTCGGGGCCGTCGTGCTCGCCCTGATCGCGCTCTGGGTGGCGCTCGCGGCGCCCCTTCATCGCGGGGAATTCGCCGTGCTCCGGCTGGGCTTCCTGGTCGCCGGGGGTCTCCTCCTCCTCGCCGCCGCCGCGCGCGTGGTCCTGGCGCCGGCGCGGCTCGAGGACGCGGCGATGGCGACGGGGCGTCTCCTGGGCGAGCGCGACGACGAGCTTTTGGGCGCGCTCGAGCTGGCGCGCACGCGCGACGACGACACGCGCACGTCGGGCGCGCTCCGTGAGGCGGCCGTCGGCATGGCCGCGACGCGCGCGGCGGGCGCTCCGATCGCGCGGCTTTCGCGGTGGGACGACCGCGGGCGCTGGCTCCTCGCGGCGGGCGGCGTCCTGGTTCTCATGGGCATCACCGCCGTGGCGGGCGGCGCCAGGACTCCGGCCGCGATCCGTCACATCGCCGACCCAAAAACCGCCCCGATCGCCCCCATCGCGATCCGCGTGGAGCCGGGGTCGCGCGATATCGAGGGCGGCGAATCGGTCGTCATCCGCGCCTACGTCCGCGGCACCGGCCAGCGGCCACGCCTTCGCACCCAGGAGGGCGGCGAGTGGCGGGAGTCGTCCCTCGCGCCCGCCGACGAGGCCGCGGGCGCCCGCCCGGGCGAGCGCGCCTTTTCGCTGCTCCTCCGGAACTTGAAAGATGACCTCCGCTACAAGGTGCGCGCCGCGGGACAGGAATCGCCCGTGTACGCCCTCACCGTGCGGGACCTGCCGCGCGCCACCGGCTACCGGGTGCGCTACGAGTACCCCGCCTATACCGGACTGGCCCCCGAGGAAAGCCACGCCATCACCGGCGACCTCGCCGCTCCGCGCGGGACGCGGGCCCTCCTCACTGTGACGCTCTCGCGGAGCGCCCGGAGCGGAGGGCTGATCTTTGATCACCCGGGGGACCACGGGGGCATGCGGATCGCGGGTGCGACCGGCGAGCGTCTCGTCCGCTTCGCGGTGCCCGTCCGGAGCGACGACCGCTACTCGATCCGGCTGGAAGATCCGAGGGGGAGGCGCGTGGATCTGGGACCGTTCGAGGTGCGCGCCATTCCCGACCGGCCCCCCAACGTCTCCGTGCTCTCGCCCGGCGCCGTGGAAGACGTGGGCCGCGACATGAATGCGGTGGTCATCGCCGGCGCGACCGACGACTACGGCGTGCGGAAGATTCTCATCAAGTACAAGGTGCGCGACGCCGCCGAGAAGGTGGAGACGCTGCACGAGGAAAAGGGGACCGCGCGGGAGCTGGCCGTGCGCTACACGTGGGCGCTGAGCGGCTACTCGCTCCTCCCGGGGGAAGAGGTGGAGTACCGGATCGGCGCCGTGGACGGCGACGCGATCGACGGGCCGCAGACCTCCTGGTCCGACGCGCGCATTCTCCGCTTTCCCTCGGCGGCCGAGATCCTGGCCAACATGTCCGGGGAGCGCGACGAGACGATCCATTCGCTCGAGAACGCCTGGCAGGACGCGCACGACCTCCAGAAGAAGGCGGAGGAGCTTTCGCGCGATCTGGGCCGCTCGCGCGAGATGACCTGGGAGAAGCAGCAGGAGGCGCAGAAGACGCTGGAGGGGCAGCAGGAGCTGCAGAAGACGATCGACAAGGTTGCCGAGAAGCTGGGCCAGGACGCGGAGAAGCTCTCGCAGTCGCGCGCCCTGAACACCGAGCTGGTCCAGAAGATCGAGGAGCTTCACCAGATCCTAAGCCAAATCAAGGACCAGTCGCTCCTCCGTTCCATCCAGCGGCTCCAGGAAGCACTGAAGAACCTCTCGCCCGAGCAGATGGAGCAGGCCCTCCAGAATCTGAAGATGAACCAGGAGCAGGTCATGCGCAGCCTGGAGCGGACGATCGAGATGCTGAAGCAGATCCGGACCGAGGAGAAGCTGGAAGCGGCGTCGGAGCGCGCGGCCGAGCTGGAGCGGCGGCAGATCGCGACCAACGATTCGCTATCACGGGCGAAGAACAGCGAAGAGGCGAAGTCCCTCGCACCCGGAGAGCGCCAGACCTCGAAGCTGGGTGCCGAGCAGCGCGCGGCGCTCGACTCCCTGGCGTCGGATCTGAGCCCCCAGGACCCGGAAGCCGCGAAGGAAGCGGAGCGGCTGGCCGATGAGCTGGGAGAAGAGGGCGCGGCCCCGGACTTCCGCCAGACGACGCAGTCCATGGAGCAGGGAGAGCGCGATCCGGCGAAGCAGGGCGGCGAGAAGCTGAAGCAGCGCCTGGAGGAGATGCGGAAGAGCGTGGATCAGATGCGCGAGGGCTTCCAGAACAAGAGGAAGAACCAGCTCGCGAAGAAGATGGAAGAGGCGGCGCAGGACCTCCTCGAGATCGGCAGGCTCCAGCAGGGGATGTTGTCCGACCGGTCGAGCAGCCTCTCCGAGCGCGCCGAGACGCAGAAGGGGCTGGAGGACGCGACCTCCGGCGCCACCCGGAGGATCGCCGACATCGGAAAGCAGACGCTCTTCCTCACGCCGGACATCGGGCAGGCGCTGGGCCGGGCGCTCAACAACCAGGAAAACTCCGTCGGACGCTATTCGGAGCAGGACTTGGCGGGCGGGCTGATGGCCGGGAAAGAGGCGGCGATCGCGCTGAACCAGGCCGCGGCGGGCCTCTTGAAGAGCCGTCAGTCCATGCAGGGCGCGTCCTCGTCCACGGGATTCCAGGAGGCGATGGAGCGGCTCCAGGGTCTGGGCGGCCAGCAGCAGAGCCTCAACAACCAGTCGCTCGGGATGATGCCCGGCGAAGGTCAGGGGCAGGGAAGCCAGGGGAGCCGCCTGAGCGAAGGCCAGGGCCAGGCGCTCTCGCGCATGGCCGCGGAGCAGGAGGCGATCCGCCGCGGACTGGAAGAGACGATGCAGAAGCTGGGACAGGGCGGCGGCACGATGGGAAACATGGGCAGCGTGGCGGATGACATGAAGCAGGTCGAGCAGGACCTGCGCGGCGGACGCCTGAACCAGGAGACGGTCGACCGCCAGCAGCGCATCCTGAGCCGCCTTCTCGACGCGCCGCGCAGCGTGGAGCGGCGCGACTATTCGCGCAAGCGGCAGTCGCGCCCCGGCGTGGACGTGGTGCGCTCCTCCCCGGGCGCACTCTCGCCGGAGCTCTTGCGCACGCGGCCGTCGTTGGCGGCGCTCCTCGCGCGCGCGGGGCGCGATCCCGTGACGCCGCGCTACCGCGCCCTGGTGGACGAGTATCTCCAGTCGGTGCTAGGAGGAAAGGCGAAGTGACCCGCGCGCTCCCCTGGGTCGCGGGCGTGGCGATGGCCGCGCTGGTGGCGCTCCCCGCCGCCGGGGCCAAACCCAAGAAGACGAACGCGCCTCCCCTGCCGCCGCCGTCGCGGGAGGTCGCGCCCCAGTACCCGCCCGCGCTTCCCCCCTTGTCCCGGGACGAGCGGCTCCCGGAGGGCTATCAGGAGATGGTCCGGAGGCTGATGCAGCGGAGCCCCGCCGACAGTCTGGGGGACGGGCTCTACGCGGTGGCCGACGCCTCGTTCCATGCGGGATCGTTCGACGAGGCGACGAAGCTCTACGCTACGTTCGCGCAGCTCTACACGCGCAATCTGCGTTTGAACGAAGCGCTGGAGCGGGTGCTCATGATCCGCGACTGCCGCGACTTCGACGACGAGCCGCTCCGCATCTACGCCCATGCCGAAGAGCTGCGCCGCGAGGGGAAGGCGGATTCCGCCGCGGCCGCGCTCTCGGCCGGACTGTCGCGCTACCCGGGCGCCCGCCTGCGCTGGCACTACCGCTACGCCCTGGCCGAGATCGCGCGCGACAAGGGAAACCACGCGCTCGCGGTGGAGCAGGCCCTGGCGGTCGCGGACACCTCGACAGGATCCCGCCTCGCGCCCTACGCGCTGAAGCTGGCCGGCGACGAAACCCTGGCCGCCGGTGGCCCGCCGGAGCGGGCGGCGGGTTACTACCAGGCGCTTCTCGAGCGCTATCCCGACTCGCCGCTCGCGGCTCCCGTGCGCGTCCAGGTTCTGGCGCTCCGGAAGCGGATGCAGCTGTGACGCGCCTCGCGGCGGCGCTCGCCCTCGTTCTCGCCCTCGCCCCGGCAACCGCGGCGGCGCGCCTGCTGGTCCCGATGGACGAGAAGCAGGCGGATCATCTCCGCGCCTACGGGCTCACCTACTGGGCCCTGGAGCGCGGGCTGCGCGGGGAGTGGCTCCTCAACTATCGCGGCGGCTCGTTCCTCTTGCCGGACAACGCGTCGGTCGGGTCCGAGGCCGTGGTCCGCGGGGTAACCGTCGAGCCGGTGGACGAGGCCGGGGTGGCGCGCATCATGGCCGAGATCGCGGACAACAACATGGACGCGGTCAAGCTGGAGACGGCGCCGCGCATCGCGGTCTACGTGCCGCCCAGCGCGCCTCCGTGGGACGACGCCGTGCAGCTGGCCCTGGACTACGCACAGATCCCGTACACCAAGCTGTGGGACGCCGAGGTGCTGGACGGGAAGCTCTCCCAGTACGACTGGATCCACCTGCACCACGAGGACTTCACGGGGCAATACGGAAAATTCTACGCCGCGTTCGCCGCTACCGACTGGTACCGCCGGCAGGTGGCCGAGAACGAATCCATGGCGAAGAGCCGCGGCTTCGGCAAGGTCTCCGAGCTGAAGAAGGCGGTCGCGCGGGCGATCAAGGCCTACGTGGCGGCCGGGGGATTCCTCTTCGCGATGTGCTCGGCCACCGACACGTTCGACATCGCGCTCGCGGCCAGGAACACGGACATCGCGGGGCCCGAGTACGACGGCGACCCCACCGACCCCAACGCCCAGTCGAAGCTGGATTTTTCGGAGACCCTGGCGTTCAAGAACTTCGAGCTGGAGGAGAACCCGCTCGTCTACGAGTTCTCCAACATCGACACGACGAACCGCGCGACGCTGCGGGGACAGCGGAACGACACCTTCACGCTCTTTGATTTCTCGGCCAAGCAGGACCCGGTTCCCTCGATGCTGGTCCAGGACCACGTCGCGGTGGTGCCGGGATTCATGGGCCAGACGACCGGCTTCGAGAAGTCGCTCGTCAAGCCCGGCGTGACCATCCTGGCCGAGGTGCCGGGCCAGGATGACGTGAAGTACCTCCACGGCCACTACGGCAAGGGGACGTTCACCTTCTACGGGGGACACGACCCCGAGGACTACCAGCACGCGGTCGGCGATCCCCCCACCGACCTGAATCTGCACAAGCACTCGCCGGGCTACCGCCTCATCCTGAACAACGTCCTCTTCCCCGCGGCCGAGAAAAAAGAGAAGAAGACGTAGCCGCGGCGGGAGGGGGTGGAAGAAGGCGTGGCGGGGCGCCGGGGGCTCGGGTACACTCCGCGCCCTATGACCACGCTGGCCGACCAGCTTCGGCCTCCGCTCGCGCGCCCGGCTTCGGGCGCTCCAGGTGCGGTTTTGGCCACCGTCCTTTCCTATGACGTTCCGCTCGTGCTCGGCGCGAGCTGCGTGATCGCGCTCGCGGCCCAGCTCGCGGTCCGCCTCCCCTTCTCTCCGGTTCCCATCACGGGCCAGACGTTCGCCCTACTCCTCGCCGCCGCGGCTCTGGGTCGCGTCCGCGCCGCCGCCGCCGCGCTCTGCTATCTCGCCGAGGGCTTAGCCGGCCTCCCCGTCTTCGCGGGCGGATCCGCCGGAGCGCACGTGCTGGCGGGCCCGACCGGCGGCTATCTGGCCGGATTCGTTCCCGCGGCCTGGCTCGTCGGCGCCCTGGCCGAGCGCGGCTTCGATCGGCGCGTCGTGACGACCGCGGTCGCCATGCTGGCGGGGAACGCGGTGGTGCTCCTCTGCGGCGCGGCGTGGCTGGCCGTGTTCGTCGGCCCCGAGCGCGCGGTCCCGCTGGGGGTGCTTCCCTTCCTGATCGGAGACGTGGTCAAGGCCGCCTTCGCCGCGGCGCTCCTGCCGCTTTCGTGGCGGGCGCTCGGCGGTCTCGGGAGCAGCGCCGATGTACGACCCTAGCTCCGAATACGCGACCGGCGTTCTCGTCCTCGGCGCCACGGGGGCGATCGGGAGCGCGGTCTCGCGCGACCTGGTCTTGAACGGCTACCGCGTCTATGGACTGATCCGGGACGAGGCCGCGCGCGCGCGCCTTTCGTACGCGGTCGTCGGCGTGATCGGGGACCTGCGCGCGCCCGAGAAGTGGGATACCGCGATCGAGGGGTGCCAGATCGTCGTGAACTGCGCGTCCCCGGGCGATCTCGGAGCGGGTCCGATGACGCGCGAGAAAGCCGAGCGCGAGGCCGAGGAGCTGGCGAAGATCCTGGACCGGATCTGCGACGCCGTGCGCCACCGGAAGCGCCGCATGATCCATACCTTCGGCGCCCTCCTCTACGAGCCCGACGCGAACGGCTGGGTGCGGGAGAACGCGGCCCTATCCTCGGGACGCGGCTTCGGCATCCGGCACCGGTACACGTACCCGGTCTTCGAGCGGCAGCGGAAGAAGGGGCTGAAGGCGATGAGCGTGAATCCCGCGTTCGTGTACGGACGCCGCGGGTGGTTCGAGTACGGGCTGCTTCGCCCGATGCTGGAGGGTCAGGCCGTCATCCTGGGCGACGGCGCCCAGACGATGCACTACATCGCCGCCTCCGACGCCGCGAGCGGTTACCGGCTCGCGATCGAGAACGGGCTGGACGGTGACGACTACCTCCTCGCCGATGACCGCCCCTCCACGCAGGGCGAATTCACGAAGCTGGTCGCGAGTCTCCTGGGAGTGCCCGAGCCGAAGCCCGTGCCCGAGGAGGAGCTGACCCCCGTCCTGGGCGAGTGGAACGTGGAGGCGTACACCTTCTGCCCGAAGGTCGATTCGACGAAGGCGCGGGAGCGCCTCGGATGGACTCCGCGTTACCGGACGATCGAAGAGGGTCTTCCCGTCGTGATCCGCGAGTTCAAGAGATCCCGGCTCAAGGTCCCGGTCGGGTAGACGCCGTGCGGCGGCTCCGGGGCATTCACGTTCGGCGGCTCCTCCCCATCCTCGCGGCATCCACGCTGGTCTCCTGCGCTCCCGGCGTCCAGGATTCCTGGTGGTCCCACGTACGCTGGCTGGCCGACGACGCCAGGCGCGGGCGCGAGACGGGAACGCCCGGATACTTCGCGGCGGCTCAGTACGTGGCCCACGAATTCCAGAACGCGGGGGCCCTGCCGGCGGGCAGCGAGGGCTACTTCCAGCCCGTTCGCTTCATCTCGCGGAGGATCCTCGAGCCGCAGTGTCTGGTCGCCCTGGTGCGCGGGGGGCGCGCCGACACGCTGGTTCTGGGTGAGGAGGTCACGATCTCGACCTCGCTGGATACGGCGGACTCGGTCGATGCCGGCGCCGTGTTCGCGGGCTACGGCCTCGAGCTGCCCGAGGCGGGGCTGACCGACCTGGACGGCCTGGATCTCCGCGGAAAGGTCGCCGTCATCCTCCGCGGGGCTCCCGCCACCGTTCCCTCCACGGTCGCCGCCCACGCGCAGTCCTCCGGCGAGCGCTGGCGGCGTCTGCGCGAGCGCGGCGCGATCGGCCTGGTCAGCATCCCTGACCCCGCCGTCCTGCACGTGCCGTGGGAGCGGGGGAAGCTCTCGCGCTTCGACGCCGGGCTCACGCTGGCCGACTCGTCCTGGAACGAGCGCGCCGGGCAAGAGCTGGGGCTGACCGTGAATCCCGCGCGCGCCGAGCGGTTCTTCGAGGGGAGCGGCCACACCTTCGCCGAAGTCGTGGCCGCGTCCCATGCGGGGAAACCGATCCCGCGCTTCCCGCTGCCCTACCACATCCGGGCGCGGGTGCGCGTGGACCGGCACATGGTCGAGAGCCCCAACGTGATCGGGATCATCCCCGGGAGCGATCCCGCGCTGCGCGGCGAATCGATCGTGCTCTCGGCGCACCTGGATCACCTGGGCGTGGGCGCTCCCATCGCGGGGGACTCGATCTACAACGGGGCGATGGACAACGCGAGCGGCGTGGCCACCCTGATCGAGTTCGCCCATGCGCTCCACGCGCTGCCGCATCCGCCGCGGCGATCCATCGTGCTCCTGGCCGTGACGGGGGAGGAGAAGGGGCTTTTGGGCTCGCGGGCGTTCGCGCTGAATCCCCCGAGCGCGGTGGGACGGATGGTGGCCGACCTGAACCTGGACATGTTCCTGCCGATCGTCCCGCTGCGGGCGGTGGTCGCCTTCGGCGTCGAGGAGTCGGAGCTGGGGGACTGGTTCAAGGCGATCGCGGATTCGTCCGGGATCAAGGTCGAGCCCGATCCCGAGCCGGAGCAGACGATCTTCGTCCGGAGTGACCAGTACAACCTGGTGCGCGCCGGCGTGCCGTCGCTCTTCGTGACCTTCGGGGATACGGGCGATTCGACGCTGGACCGGCGCTTCCGCGAGTGGATGCGGGAGCGGTACCACGCTCCCTCAGACGACCTGCGCCAGCCGGTGGATCTGGAAGCCGCGATCGCGTTCAACCGCCTCTTGTTCCGCGCCTGCATCGACGTCGCCGACCGCGACGAGCGGCCGCGCTGGAAGGCCGAGTCCTTCTTCCGCAGATACGCGCGCGATCCGTCCGAGGTCGCGCCGCCGGTCATGCCGCCAGCGCCGCCGGTTTCGCACGCCGCGAGGCACCCCGCCTGAAAATGGGAAGTCCGGGTCTCGTCGTGGGCACGAGGATCCCGGACTTGCACCATTCAAACGGAGGGGGGAGCCCTCCGCCGGCGCGTCCGCCGGCTCGGTCGAGGGGACCGACCTGGATCGTCCGCTACCCGGTCAGATAGGCAGCCAGTACGTCACCTTGGCGAGCAGCGTGTTCTCCGGCTCGTTCCGGAAGAGCGTCCGCGTCCCCAGGCCGCCCTCGAAGGCGCCCGGGTTGGTCGGGAACATCCCGCGGTTCTCGAAACGATCGCGGCTCTGCTTCCACACCAGGAAGAAGGTGCTGCCCGGCCGGTACTGCCACCGGTAGACCACGTTCACGTTGACGGACGAATAGGTGAAATCGTTCTTCCGATAGTCGTAGCCGACCTCGTTGTAGTTGATGAAAACGTAGCTGTCCGGCTTCGCCAGCTCGCGGGCCCGGCCGTAGTGGCCGGTCGTCAAGAAGGGCTGCGCATAGACCTCCAGCGACTGGTTCCGCGTGAAGAGCACGCTCGAGCGCATAGTGAAGTCCACCGTCTGCTGGTGGATGTCGCCGAAGACGTACGCCAGCCCGCCGATCCCGCGACCGCCCGGCTTCACCGCCACGTCCTGGGTCTTCAAGTACTGGGTATCGTCGAATCGGTTGTGATACGCCGCTTTGAACGTGTGATTCACGGCGCTCGACTGGTTCCAGTTCAGGTCCGCGGTGACGTCCAGGGAAACGTTCTTCGCCACGTCGCGGTTCCAGTTCCCCTCCAAGTCGGCGTTGAGCGTTTTCCTTCGGTCCGTGGAGGCGCCCAGCCAGCCGCCGTACGTGAGCGGCTCGCTGATGATCGGCCCGCCGCGAGTCTCGTAGCGGTGGTGCCCCCACTCGTTGTACAGAACGCCGAACCAGGCCTCGCGGTAGTTCTTGAACTGCATCCAGCCGTTGATGTTTCCGTTCGCGTACTGGGGATGTCCCGCCTCGTAGTGCCACGACGGAAGCCTCGTCGCCACGTCGAAGCCGGTCCGGCCCGCGTACATCCAGGATTTGGAGAGATTGAGATTCAAATTGGCCGAGTTGTAGAAGTGGCTCTTGCCCTCGGGATTGAACCGCCGCTGAACCCAGCCGCTCGAGCTGATCTCGTCGGGAGCCTGGAGGTATCCCATGTCGTTGATGTCGAGCTTCGCGCTCTTCCACCGGCCGCTCAGGGTTCCGCGCCAGTTCCCGCCGAGGCGCTGGAGGTCCATCGTCCCGCCGGTGCCGTAGCGCGGCTTGTCGCTCACGCCCGCGAGCGGCTCCGAGTTGATCAAGGACCCGACGAACGTGCCCGTCATGCTGTAGGCCCGCTTCGGCGAGCTCAAGGCGAAGTCCATGCCCGTGGTGTAGGCCTCGCGCGAGGCGAGATCGCCCCATGTGGCCCGGTCCGCGGTGTTGAGGACCGCGGTGCCCATGAGATTGACGTGGTGCCGCCCCTGCGCGAACTCCTTCCCGACGCGTCCGACGAAGTAGCGCGAGAGCCGGTCGCCGCTCTTGAAGATGTTGTGCGCCTGGCCGTCGTGGGTGAGGTCCGAGGATGCGGCTAGCGCCGCGACCGAGATGCCGCCGACCGTCTTCCCCGTGAGCTTCCCGGCATAGCGGATGCGCGCGTTCTCGTCGCCGGTGCCGATCCGGCGCGAGTAAAAGAGGTTGAACGCCGGGTGCGCGAAGAAGCGGCTCCCCTCGACGAAGAACGGGCGCTTCTCCTGGAACGAGGTCTCGAACGGAGACAGGTTGAGCACCGCTGGGTCGGCTTCGACCTGCCCGAAGTCTGGCTGGACGGTGGCGTTCAGCGTGAGATCCGAGGTGACCCCGTACTTGAGATCGGCACCGACGTTCTGGAATCCGTCCAGCCGGTCCCGGTGCGCCGGCGAGGAGATCATCGCGTGGTCGGTCTCGCGCTGGACGACGTACGGAAGAACCTCAAGCTGCCGGGGCGCGTGGATGCCCTTCAGTCCGGTCAGCTCACCGAAGTTGCTCACGAATCCCGCCTGCTGCCGGTCCCAGGTCCGCCAGGCCGTGTCCTGGCCCAGCCCCTGCATGTATCGGAACACATTGAGTCCCCACGTCATGTCATCCGCCGAGCGGTACCGGATCGCCGAGAACGGGATGCGGATCTCGGCGTACCACCCCTGGTCGTCGCGAGAGGTCTCCGCCTCCCAGACCGCGTCCCAGTCGTCGTCGTTGTCGCCGTTGTTATAGATGTAGGAGTCGAGCTGCACGCCCAGCGGGTTCACCTTGAACGCGTAACCGGTGGTGTGGTCGTGGTACGGGTCCAGGTAGATGGCGACGATGTCGGAATTGGTGAAATGGTCGCGGCGCGTCAGCGCGGCCGCGATCTTGGTGGATGGGCTCTTCTTCAGGCAGGCGATCGCGAAGTAGACGGACCCCTCGTCGTAGGCCACCTTGAACACCGTTTCCTCGCTGGGGACGACGCCGCGATCCGGCTCCCAGACCCGGAACCCCCGGGCGGCCGGGGCGGCCTGCCACGCCGCGTCGTCCAGCTTTCCGTCGACGTGGATTTCGCGCTGATCCAGCCGGTACGCCTGGATGACCGGCGCCGCGGCCTTCCGGCCGTCCGCCGAGTCGGGATACGCGGGGCCCTCTTCCGTGGATGAAAAACCCTGGAATGCCGCGGCCGACCCGAACGCGAATGCGGTCGCGATCGCGATCGAAGCCAAGGCGACAAGGGGGCGGCGCGCTGCGGACGGCATAGGCGATCTCCTTACACGGCTCCGAGCGGTCACGTCCGGGGGGACTACGGTTCGTTCGCTGCAATGGTTTCGACAGCGGAGCCGCCGGTTTCGTTGGAGGAGGTCGGGTGGGGTGACTCAAACTCCGTCCCGCCACGGGATTCCGTGGGGTAATATGGCACCGGCCTACGCCATGACCGAAACCTAGGAGCCGAACCCGTGATGGTGCTCTGGATCGTCCTCGCCGTTCTCCTGCTCGCATTGGCCGTGCCCCTCTTCCGCCGCAATCTCCTGACCCGCTGGATCATGCCCCTCGTGGCCGGGGCGTTGCCCCGCATGGGGGAGACCGAGCGGATCGCGCTGGAAGCGGGCAGCGTCTGGTGGGAGGCGGAGCTGTTCTCGGGCCATCCCGACTGGAAGCGGCTTCTCGCCTTTCGCGCGAAGGCCCTGAGCGACCGCGAGCGGGCGTTCCTGGCCGGCCCCGTCGAGGAATTGTGCCGCATGATCTCCGAGTGGGAGGTCATCAAGCTGCACGACCTCCCGCCCGAAGTCTGGGCATTTCTGAAGAAGCACCGCTTCTTCGGCATGATCATCCCCGAGGAGTACGACGGCCTCGGCTTCTCGGCCGCCGCGCATTCGGCCGTCATCACCAAGCTCTCCAGCCGGAGCGTCACGGCATCGGTGACCGCGATGGTCCCCAACTCGCTCGGCCCCGCCGAGCTGCTCCTGCACTACGGCACCGACGAGCAGAAGCGCTACTACCTCCCCAGGCTGGCCCGGGGCGAGGAGATCCCGTGCTTCGCCCTCACCGAGCCCGAGGCGGGCAGCGACGCCACGGCGCAGCGCGCGGTCGGTATCGTGACGAAGGGGGTCTACCAGGGGCGCGAGGTGCTGGGCATGCGCCTGAGCTGGTCGAAGCGCTACATCACGCTGAGCCCGGTCGCGACCGTGCTTGGCCTGGCGTTCGTGCTGCGCGACCCGGACCGGCTGCTCGGCGACACGGAGGAGATCGGGATCACCTGCGCGCTCCTCCCCGCGAACCTTCCCGGCATCGAGATCGGCGAGCGGCACGACCCGCTGGGGGTGCCGTTCCTGAACGGCCCCACGCGCGGGCACGACGTCTTCGCGCCCCTGGACACCATCATCGGCGGCGCGGCCAACGCGGGCCGGGGATGGCGGATGCTGATGGAGACCTTGGCCTCGGGGCGGGGCATCTCGCTGCCGTCCCTGGCCGTCGGATGCGCCCAGCTCGCGACGCGGGTGGTCACGGCGTACGCCAATGTGCGGGAGCAGTTCGGGCTGCCCATCGGACGCTTCGAGGGGATCGAGGAGCCGGTGGCGCGCATCGGCGGGCGCACCTACATCATGGACGCGGCCCGGCGCCTCACGCTGGGGGCCATCGACGAGGGGCAGAAACCCGCCGTCATCTCCGCCATCGTCAAGCGCTACCTGACCGAGGGGATGCGCGCGGTGGTGAACGACGCGATGGACATCCAGGCCGGCGCGGCCATCTCGCGCGGACCGCGCAACGTGCTCGCGTCCGCCTACGCGGCCGTGCCCGTCGGGATCACCGTCGAGGGGGCGAACATCCTGACCCGCTCGCTCATCATCTACGGGCAGGGGGCGATCCGGTGCCACCCGTTCGTCCAGCGCGAGATGGCGGCGCTCGCCCGGCGCGACGTGGTGGAATTCGATCGCGCGTTCTTCGGCCACATCCGGCACGTCGTCGCGACCGTGGGCCGCGCGTTCCTCGGGGGCATGACCGGGGGCGTGATGGAGGAGGTGCCGGTCCGGGGCCCGGTGCGCCCGCTCTTCGGGCGGCTTTCGCGCCTGAGCGCGGCGTTCGCGCTGACCTCCGAGGCCGCCATGGCCACCCTGGGCGGCACGCTGAAGCGCCGCGAGCGGCTGAGCGGGAGGCTGGCCGACGCCCTGGCGTACCTCTATCTCGCCTCGGCGGCGCTCAAGCGGTTCGTCGACGAAGGCCAGCTGGAGCGCGACCTCCCGCTGGTTCGCTGGTCCTGCGCATGGGCGTTTCACGAGACCGAGTCGGCCCTGGCCGGACTGCTCGACAACCTCCCGAACCGCCTTGCCGCGGGGCTGGTGCGCTTCGCCGTCTTCCCCCGCGGCCTCGCGCATCACCCTCCCTCGGATCGTCTGAGCGCGAAGGTCGCGCGGAGCCTCCTCGAGGACCGCTCGCTCCGGCTGGCCCTGACCTCCGACGTCTACGTGCCTCCCGCGTCGGAGGGGAGCCTGGGCCGCCTGGAAGCGGCCTACGCCAAGGTGGTTGCCGCGGAGCCCGTGGACCGGAAGATCAAGGACGCGGTCCGCGCCCGCCGTGTCCCGCCGCATCTCTCCGGAGAGGCCCTGGTCGCGGCTGCGGCCGCGGCGGGCGTGATCACCGACGACGAGCGCCATGTCTGGCGCGAGGCCGACGCGGCGCGGCGCGACGCCATCCAGGTAGACGCATTCCCCGCCAAGCAGTTCGCTGAGCTGACGCTATAGGCAACTCGGGAGCCGATCTGTTATAATCCCGCGTACAGCGTTGCTCGTTGCTCTTGGCTCCTAAGGCGGAACCCCTTGCGAATTCGCCCCCTCCGAATCCTGCTCGGCCCGCTCGGATTGATCGCGGTCCTCATCGCAGCGCCCTCGTACGCAGGGTCGCCGCCGCAGGCGGCGCCGCCCTCCGATCGCGGGGTGGTCCGCGAGGAATATCTGGTTCCCACCTCCCCTGCGAGCGGAGCCAACCGCGTCCGCCGCCGGCCCCAGCTCTCCGCTCCTCCACGGGAAGAGGTGGTGGTCTTCGAGGACAGCCTCAACGCCCTCTCCGTCGGGAACCAGGGGAACTGGACCCACCTCGACAATTCGGCCAAGCCGACGGCCTGGCATCTGGACACCTTCTACGGCTGCCAGGGAACCGCGTGGTGGTGCGGACGCATCGACTCGAGCTGGATCTACGACACCAATCGCGCCGGCTACGAGAACAGCTGGACCCAGTATCTCCAGAATTCGGCGTGGCTGGACAGCATCCCGGGGAACCAGGCGGTCAAGCTGGGTTTCCGGCACCATTTCAACGCGGAGGCCGGGTTCGATTTCGGTAAAGTCGAGGTATTCGATATCAACGACGACTGGGTCCTGCTGGCCGCGTATACCGGCAAGGTGCCGAGCAACAGCACGTGCGACTCCGTCACGCTCGTAATTCCGGACTCGATCATCACCGAGTACTATCAGAATACGGACCGCACGCTGCATCCGCGCATCCCGTTCCGCTTCACCTTCACCAGCGACATCGCCTACTCCTCCGCCGACGGGCTCTACGATGGGGACGGCTGGAGCATCGACAACATCTCGATCAAGTCGGGAACGACCGTTCGATTCGCGGACAATTGCGAAAACGGCCCCGGCCAGTGGGACATGTCCATCTTCCCACCGGTCGGAGATCTGTTCTCGATCAGCTCGAACGTCTTCACTGAGGACATTTGCACCGAGAACCGGACCAACGTCTGGACGGATTGGGATCCGTCTACGCAATCCGTGGTCCCGCGACTCGACAACCTCCTCCATACTCCGTCCATTTTCATCAACCGCCCAAACGAGTCGTTCGTGCTGTTCGACGTCTACCGGAATCTTCCGCTGAACGCCTGCTTCTACTATCACCTGCGGTTCCGCACGCGGAACACCGGTGACCCGAACTGGAGCGCATGGGTCGACCCGACGCGGCTGGTCTATTACGGCTCGTCGAAAGACTGGGCGCGCCAGAAGGTGGTCCTGCCGGGCGCCTCCGGCAAGGATTCACTGCAGGTCGAGTTCGGGCTGACCGACTATGCGCAAATCTACTGCGGCGGCGCCGGCTCCGCGGCCGGGGTCTACACGTTCTTCGACAACCTCGCGGTCGGGGTGATTGCCATCGCTCCTCCGTCGTTCATCCAGCGCGACGTCGATCTCTTCAACGATACCTTCCAGACGACGCCGTTCTTCAAGGACGACAATTTCAACACGCCGCTGGGCGACAGCGTCGCCGTGGAAGTGGCCACATCCCAGGGCTACATGCAGGGTTTCATGCATTATCGGATGAACGGGGGCTCGTGGAGCCTCACGCCGCTTCTTCCCGCGGCGACGGCACTTCCGCGCGTGCGCTACGCCGACGTCCCCCCGGGCAGCTACCCGGCGAACACCAGGCTCGACTATTACTACTCGGTCACCGACAGCAGCGGCGAGACGGCGACGCTTCCCGACAGCGCGTCGCTCGCGAACGGGCTTTACTTCACGGCGTCCATCCTTCCCGTGAAGTCCGCGACGAATCCGGCGCTGAGCTGCTTCGACAGTCTTGCCACGATTCTCTTCATCAATAACTACACCGGACGGGAGCCGCGGAACCTCTGGGCCGACGCCTTGAAGGCGCAGGGCTATAAGTTCGACGTCTGGGACGTGAACGCCCCGACGAGCGGGCTGGGGAACACGCCTGGCGGCAAGGGAACCACCGGCACCTATGACTGGCCCTCGGCCGGCGTCGACCCGCTGCTCCAGTACTCCACGATCATCTGGCACGCCGGGAGCCTCACGGCCCTCACCCTCTCCCCGCAAGATCAGGCCCTGCTCCAGTCGTGGATCCAGCAGCCGGGCAAGAACCGGAATCTGTGGATCGCCGGAGACAACGTCTCCTACGACCTGACCGCCCACGGACTGGACTACAACTCGTTCCTGTCATTCACTTGCGGCATGAGAAACCTGCGCGACATGTGGGAGAACGCGCCCCAGGACACCCTGCACCCGGTGGTCACCGGCTTCGCGGGCGGGCCCTCGGCGGGGCGCTCGTTCCACGTGAATGTCGACTGCCCGATCATGGACAAGGTGGATCTGGTCGCGACATCGTCCCAGGGGACGGCGAACGGCAAGGCGGCGCTCTTCTTCAAGTACCCGAATCTCCTGGGCGCCGGGACCCGGTACGCCACCAAGTACAATTCCTTCGGCCCCGACAGCGCGCGGGTTCTGTTCATGGGGTTCAACTACGACAACATCGAAGAGGGAGGCGAGCGGCTCCAGCTCGCCCGGAACGGGCTGTTCGACTATTTCAAGGAGCCGGCGTGCTACACGCCCACGTCGGTGGAGACGGACCCCGCAGCCGGCGCGCCGCCGCTCCGAAACGCGCTGGCGCAGAACGCGCCGAATCCCTTCAACCCGATGACGACGATCCGCTACACGATCGGCGAGAGCGGCCCCGTCACCATCCGGATCTTCAACGCGGGAGGCGCCCTCGTGCGCACCCTGGTGGACGCGCCGCACACGCCCGGGCACTACAGCGTGCGGTGGGATGGAACCGACGGGGCGGGAAACCGGCTGGGTAGCGGCGTCTACTTCTACCGGATCGAGGCCGCATCCGGCTACAAGGAAGCGAAGAAGCTCATCCTCATCAAGTAGGCGCTACGCGTGGATGGCGCGCCCGTCCACGGCCAGCGCCGCTTCCTTCACCGCCTCCGACAGCGTGGGATGCGCGTGACAGATGCGCGCGATGTCCTCGCTGCTCGCCCCGAATTCGATCGCGGCCACCATCTCGGCGATGAGGTCCCCGGCCCGGGGACCGATGATGTGGGCTCCCAGGATCCGGTCCGTGGCCGCGTCGGCCAGGATTTTCACCCGGCCGTCGGTCTGCCCCAGCGCGCGGGAGCGCCCGATTCCGCGAAAGAAGAAGACCCCCTTTTTCACGGCGCGTCCCTCGGCAGCCAGCTCTTCCTCGGTCCGTCCAACGGAAGCGATCTCGGGCTCCGTGTACACCACGCCGGGGATCGCGTCGTAGTTCACGTGGCCGTAGCCGGTCGCGATCCACTCCACGCACGCGACCCCCTCCTCGGAGGCCTTGTGGGCGAGCATGGCGCCGCCGATCACGTCTCCGATGGCGTAGACCCCCTCCGCTCCAGTGCGATAGTGCTCGTCCACCGGGATGCGGCCCCGCTCGTCCGCCGTAATGCCGACCGCCTCGAGCCCGAGCCCGTCGGTGTTCGGGACGCGCCCCACGGCGAGGAGAACGCGGTCGGCGCGGAGCGGCTCCTGCCCCTCGCATTCGACGACCGCGCCCTTTCCGTCCGGGCGCGCGCCGGTCACCTTCTGTCCCAGGCGGAACTCCATCCCCTGGCGCTTGAAGAGCCGGAACGCCTCGGTGGCGATCTCGGCGTCCATGCCCGGGAGGATGCGGTCCAGGTATTCGATCACGGTGACCTTGGCGCCCAGGCGAAGCCACACCGAGCCCATCTCCAGGCCGATGTAGCCGGCGCCGATCACGGCCAGGTGCCCCGGCACCTCCGGGTAGGCCAGCGCCTCGGTGCTGGTGCCCACGCGGTCGTAGTCGAGCGTGACGCCGCGAAGCGACGACGATTTGCTGCCGGTGGCGATCAGGATGTTCTTCGTTTCCAGGGTCACGGTTTTGGCGCCGCCCTCGACGACCACGCTGCCCGGTCCCGCGATCCGGCCCAGTCCCGTGTAGCGCGCGACCTTGTTCTTCTTGAAGAGCATGTCCACGCCGCCGGTCAGGCCGCGCACGACCTCGTCCTTCCGCTTCATCATCACGGGGAGGTCGAGGGAGACCGACGCCACCCGGACGCCGTGCGGGGCCAGCGCCTCCTTGGTCGCGTGATAGCGCTCGCTGGATTCGAGCAGCGCCTTCGAGGGGATGCAACCGATGCGGAGGCAGGTGCCGCCCAGAGCGGGATCCGATTCGACGCAGCCCACGCTCAGCCCGAGCTGTGCCGCGCGGATGGCGGCGACGTAGCCTCCGGGGCCGGAGCCGATGATGACCAGGTCGTGCTTCGCGTCGGCCACGTCAGATCCCCAGGAGCATGCGGGTGGGACGCTCGATCAGCTCTTTGATGTGCTTCACGAAGGTCACCGATTCGCGGCCGTCGATGATCCGGTGGTCGTAGGTCAGCGCCACGTACATCATGGCGCGGATCACCACCTGGTCGTCGATCGCCACCGGGCGCTTATGGATAGCGTGGAGGCCCAGGATCCCGCTCTGTGGCGGATTCACGATCGGCGTGGAGAGGAGCGAGCCGTAGACGCCGCCGTTCGAGATGGTGAACGTGCCGTCCTTCAGCTCGTCCAGGCTCAGCTTGTTGTCCTTGGCGCGCTGCGCGAAATCGGCGACGGCCAGCTCGATCTCGGCGAAGGAGAGCCGGTCCGCGCCCTTCAGCACCGGCACGACGAGCCCGCGTCCGCCGCCGACCGCGATGCCGATGTCGTAGTGGTTCTTGTAGATGATTTCCTTGTCGCGAATCTCGGCGTTCACTTGCGGAAAGCGCATCAGGGCGTCCACGGCGGCCTTCACGAAGAAGGACATGAACCCCAACTTCACGCCGTAGCGCTCCTGGAAGGGCTCTTTCAGCTCTTCTCGCAGCGCGACCACCGCCGACATGTCGATCTCGTTGAACGTGGTGAGGAGCGCCGCCGTGTTCTGCGCCGCCTTCAGCCGCTCGGCGATGCGAAGCCGGAGCGGGCTCATCGGCACGGCCTCTTCCACCGGCCCCGCCGGCTCGGGCTTTCGGGCTAGGTGCTCGAGCACGTCTTCCTTGAGCAGCCGTCCTCCCGGGCCGCTGGGCGGCACCTGGCCCGGCGCAAGCCCGTGCTGTCCGATGAGCCGCTCCGCCGAGGGCATGAGACGCGGCGGCGCGGCCGCGGGCTGGCGCGGAGGCGGCGCTGCGGGTGCGGGCGTGGTGGGCGCGGCGGGCGTGGCCCTGGCGCTAGGAGCCTTTGCCGGTGGCGTAGGTACCGCGGCAGGCGCTGGGGCCGCGGGCGTTTCCGTGGCCGCCGGAGCCGCGCTCGCGGCCTTCTTCGGCTTCGCCCCGTTCCCGGTGCCCTCGGCGAGGGTCGCGATCAGCTCGCCGATCTTCACCACGTCGCCCTTTTTCTTGAGCAGCTTCTCGATGGTGCCCGAGACGGGGGCGGGAAGCTCTAGCGTCGCCTTGTCCGACTCGATCTCGACCACCGCCTCGTCGCGCTCCACGGAATCCCCCTCCGCCTTGAGCCAAGCGCCGATCTGGACTTCGGTGATCGACTCGCCGACTTCGGGGACTCTCAGCTCAACCGCCATGCGCCGCCGGCTCCTTGTCGAACGCGGCCGAAACCAGCCGCTCCTGCTCGATCTTGTTGCTGCTCGCGGCGCCGCTCGCGGGCGTCGCCGATTCGTCGCGGCTGATGACCCGGAGCGGATGCCGCCCCAGCATGCGCTCCCCGTACCGGGCGCGCAGGTAGGGCCAGGCGCCCATGTTCCGCGGCTCCTCCTGGACCCACGTGATCGGCGTGCCCTCCGGGATTCCCCGGAACAGCGCCGTCAGGGTCTCGTCGGCGAGCGGATAGAGCTGCTCCAGGCGCAGGATTGCCGTCCGGGCCTCGCTCCGCTCGCTCCGCGCCCGCGCCAGCTCGTAGTAGATCTTTCCCGAGCAGAAAAGCACCCGCTTCGCCTGGGCGGGCGGCACGGAGAGGTCGCCGATCGCACGCTGGAAGCGCCCCGCGGCCAGATCCGACATCGGCGACACCGCCTCGGGATTTCGGAGCAGGCTCTTCGGGGTCACGACCACCAGCGGCTTCCGCCAGGGTCGCTTCACTTGCCGCCGAAGCAGGTGGAAATACTGCGCGGGGGTCGAGGGATTCGCAACCTGGATGTTGTCCCGCGCCGCGAGCTGGAGGAATCGCTCGATGCGCGCGCTGGAGTGTTCCGAGCCCAGTCCCTCCCATCCGTGCGGCAGAAGCAGCACCAGCCCCGAGAGGCGGCGCCACTTCTCCTCGCCGCTCGTCAGGAACTGGTCGATGATCACCTGCGCGGCGTTCGCGAAGTCCCCGAACTGCGCTTCCCACGCGACCAGGCCGTTGGGAGTCTCGAGGCTGTAGCCGTATTCAAATCCCATCGCGCCCGCTTCGGAGAGCGGGCTGTTCAGGATCTCGAACGCGGCCTGGTCCGGCGCCAAATGCTGGAGCGGGATGTAGAGCGCGCCGGTGTTCACGTCGTGGAGCACGTCGTGGCGCTGGCTGAAGGTGCCGCGCTCGGTGTCCTGTCCGCTCACCCGGACGCGGTGTCCCTCCACGGCCAGCGTGCCGAACGCGAGCGACTCGGCGGCGGACCAGTCGAGGGGGCGCTTCCCCTCCGCCATCTCGCGGCGCTGGGCCAGGCCGCGAAGGATCTTCGGGTGCGCCGCGAAGCCGTCGGGCAGCACGGTCTGCGACTTCAAGAATGCCGCCAGCTTGTCGGCCGGCACGCCCGTGTCGGTCTCCGGCGCCTCCGAATCGGGTCCCCCCCGGTAGCGCGCCCAGACGCCGTCCGGCGCGTCGGGCAGCGTCGTGCGCTTGGCCGAGCGCGTCTTCGTCAACTGGGCCTCGAGGAGCGCGCGCGTGCCGTTCACCATTGCCGCAGCTTCTTCCGCGGGGACGCTTCCGGCCGCCGCCAGGCGCTGGCCATAGAGAACGTGGATCGGCTTCCGCGCGGCGATCGCCTTGTACAGGAGCGGCTGCGTGAACGCGGGCTCGTCTCCCTCGTTGTGCCCGTGGCGGCGGTAGCCGTACAGGTCGATCACCACGTCGCGGCGGAATTCGCGGCGGAACTCCATGGCGAGGCGGGCCGTCCGGATGACCGCGTCCGGCTCCTCGCCGTTCACGTGGAAGATCGGCGACTGCAGCATCCGCGCGACGTCCGAAGCGTACGGGGTCGAGCGCGCGTCGCTCGCGATCGTGGTGAACCCGATCTGGTTGTTCACGATCACATGCAAGGTGCCGCCGGTCTCGTAGCCGGGAAGGGCGCTCAGGTTGAGCGTCTCCTGGACGACACCCTCCCCCGCGAACGCGGCGTCGCCGTGCATGAGGAGCGCCATCCCGCGCTCCCGCGCCCCGTCGCCGACCTGGTCCTGCTTCGCCCGCACGCGGCCCAGCGCGACCGGGTCCACGAACTCCAGGTGGCTGGGGTTGTAGCACAGCGACAGGTGGATCGAGCGCCCCGAGGGGAGCACGCGATCTTTGCTATAGCCCAGGTGGTATTTCACGTCGCCGCGGAGGTGGTACAGCTCGGGGTCCTGGTCCTCGAACTCGTAGAAGATCTGGCTCGGCTCCTTGCCCAGCACGTTCGCGAGCACGTTCAGCCGCCCGCGGTGCGCCATGCCGAAGACGACCTCGCTCAGTCCCTGTGCGTCGGCGGCTTCGACGGCCGCGTCGAGCAGCGGGATCAGCGACTCCGACCCTTCCAGCGAGAACGACTTCGAGCCGATGTACTTCCGCTGGATGAACTCCTCGAAGATCGCGGCCGCGGTCAAGCGCTCCAGCACGCGCCGCTCCTCCTGGGGAGCGAGGGGGGCCTGGAACTCCACGTTCTCGAAGCGTGCCTCCAACCACTCGCGGACGGCGACGTCGTGGATGTGGTTGTACTGGATGCCCACGGGGCCGCAGTAGATGGCGCGGAGCCTGGCGATCAGCTCGCGAAGCGTCCCCGCCGCGCGCGCGCCCAGAGAGTCGGAGACCGGCTGGTCCAGGTCGCTCTCGGTGAAGCCGTGGAAGCGCGGGTCCAGATCGGGCGGCTCGGGGCGCGGCGATTCGAGCGGGTCGATCCGCGCGGCGAGATGGCCGCGCAAGCGGTACGCCTGGATCAGGGAATAGGCGGACTTCTGCCCCGACGGCGCGGGGCGCGGGAAGGGCGCGGGTGCGGCGGCGAGAGCGCCGTCTCGCGGCGCGCCCACGTAGCTGGGCTCCAGCTCGGCCGAGACAAAGGGCGCGTTCGCGCGCGATCCGTTCCGGCCGTCCACGGGGCCGCGCCCGAACAGCGAGCGGCGCGGGAACGACGGCGAAAGCCGCGGGTTCGACGCGAACCCGTTCGACTCCGCGATCCGTTCGAAGTAGCCCCGCCACTCCGGCGGAACCCCCGAGGGATCGCGGAGGAATTCCGCGTAGAGCCCCTCGACGAACGGCAGGCTCAGCGTGTTGGGGTTCTGTGTATTGTCAGCCATGCGTGCTCACCATGCGAAAGGCATGCCACGGTCCTCTGCGAATTAGATACGCTGAATAGAGATAGCGGTTCTGGGCGGCGACGCCAAGCTGCCAATGATCGCATGAAAACGGGCAGCGATCATCAGCTTTAGTCGGTTGGCGCGGGCCCACTTCACCGGTTCCGGCGCGCCGCCGCGCGGCAACCGCCGCGGGAGAGGATGACTCCGATGCTTCGATCCATAGATCCGGCCACAGGTTCCGTGGTGCGCGAGTACCAGCCGGCGGACGCCCGGAAGATCGCGTCCGCGCTGGAATTGGCCGATCGGGCCTCGGCCGGGTGGCGGGCGCGCTCGTTCGCGGAGCGGGGGCAGGCGCTGAAGCAGGCGGCGGCGTTCCTGCGCGAGCGGGCGCCTGAGTTTGCGGCCCTCATGGCCTCCGAGATGGGGAAGCCGCTGGGTCAGGGCCGGGCGGAATGCGAGAAGTGCGCGACGACCTGCGACTATTTCGCCGAGAACGCGGCGCGCTTTTTGGCTCCCGAGCCGGTCGGCACCGACGCGTCCCGCTCGTTCGTGACCTTTAACCCGCTCGGCCTAGTCCTCGCCGTGATGCCCTGGAATTTCCCCTTCTGGCAGGTCTTCCGCTTCGCCGCGCCGACGTTGATGGCCGGAAACGCCGGCATGCTGAAGCACGCCTCGAACGTGTCCGGCTGCGCGCTCGCGATCGAGACACTCTTCCGGGATGCCGGACTGTCGGAGGGCGTTTTCACGACTTTGCTCGTGGGCTCGCCGGCGGTCGCGGCGCTGATCGCCTCGCCCCACGTCCGCGCCGTGACCTTGACCGGGAGCACGCCCGCGGGGCGCTCCGTCGCCGAAGCGGCGGGGCGCGCGCTCAAGAAGTCGGTGCTGGAATTGGGCGGGAGCGATCCCTACATCGTGCTCGAGGACGCGGATCTGGAATTGGCCGTGGAGACGTGCGCGGCGGCGCGGCTGGTGAACGCGGGCCAGTCGTGCATCGCGGGAAAGCGCTTCATCCCCGTCGAAGCCGTGCGTGCGGCGTTCACCGAGAGGTTCGTCGAGCGGATGAGGCGCGCCCGCTTCGGCGATCCGCGGGATCCCGCAAGCAATCTGGGCCCCCTCGCGCGCCACGACCTCCGCGATCAGCTCCACGCGCAGGTGCGCGCCAGCGTGGATCGGGGCGCGCGGCTGCTTCTGGGCGGTGAGGTACCGCCCGGGCCGGGCGCGTTTTACCCGCCCACCGTGCTGGACGGCGTGCGCCCCGGGATGCCCGCCTACGACGAGGAGCTGTTCGGTCCCGTGGCCGCCATCATCGCGGCGCGCAACGAAGCCGACGCCGTACGCATCGCGAACGATTCTCCGTTTGGGTTGGGCGCCGCGGTGTTCACGCGCGACGCGTCCCGCGGCGAGCGGATCGCCGCCGAGGGCCTGGAGGCGGGCTCGTGCTTCGTGAACGCGCAGGTCCACTCCGACCACCGGCTCCCCTTCGGCGGGGTCAAGGAGTCGGGCTACGGGCGGGAGCTTTCGGCGTTCGGCATCAAGGAGTTCGTGAACGTGAAGACGGTCTACGTGAAGTAGAGTCGCGGATTCACGAGCAGAAAAACGGCGCCGCCATGCTGCGCGGCGCCGCTCGGCTTTCTGCGCTCTTCCCGCCCTACCGATGCATCGTATCGATGCTCTTCATCATCGCCATCAGGTGGCCGTGCATCAGCGAGTCCTGGGCGGCCACGTTGACCATGGCGTCCAGCGTGGTCTGATCCCTTGCCATCCGGTTGATCAGGGCCTGCACGACGACCGCGTTCGACATCGCCTTGTCCACCACCACGGCACGCGTCGTGTCGGAAGCCATCATCCGATCCATCATCTCGCTCGCCATCTCCGGATTCGTGGCGATCGTGTCCATCACCTTGGTCTTGGTCTCTGTGTTCGTGGTCATTTGCCGGGAGACGTCACTGGCGCACCCGCCCAGCGCACCCGCGCAGGCCGCGACGAGGACGACAGCCAAAAATCTCTTCAGCATGGAAAGCCTCCTCAATAGTGTTCACTGCCCCCTCATCCCGAGGGAGCCGTCCGGGCATGCGCCCGAACCCCACGATGGTGGCACACCTGCGCGGTGGAAGGGTAGCGTTCGACCGGGTACACTCTTCCGTCCGATGCTGGCCGTCCATTCCGGCCCGCGCCTCCCATTCCCGACCGAGGAATCATCGTGATCCGCCTGAACGGCGTGCGCTATTCAATAGGCACGCGCACGCTCTTCGACGACGTCGACTGGGTAGTCGGTCCCGGCGACCGAGTGGCCCTGGTGGGCCCGAACGGGGCCGGCAAGACCACGCTCTTGAAGATCGCCCTGGGCGAGATCCCGGCTGAGCGCGGCACGCGCGTCCTTTCGAAGGGAACGCGGATGGGCTACCTGCCGCAGGAGGCGGCGGAGCGTTTCGACGGCACCGTGCTCGACCGAGCCCTGGACGCGCACCGCCATCTGATCGAGATGCGCGAGGAGCTGGACTCGCTCTACCAGAGCATCCCCGAGCTCAAGCCGGACGATCCCGAGATGGAGCGCCTGCTGGACCGCGCGGGCGAGTTGCAACACCATCTTGAGCTCCACGACGAGCAAGCTCTGGAGCCCGAGGCGCGCCGCGTGCTCGCCGGGCTGGGCTTCTCCACGGTGGACCAGGACCGCCCGCTCTCCGAGTTCTCGGGTGGTTGGCGGATGCGCGCGGCGCTCGCGGCGCTTCTTCTGACCGACCCCACGGCGCTCTTCCTGGACGAGCCGACGAACCACCTGGATCTTCCGGCGATGGAGTGGCTGGAAGACTACTTGGAGGATTTCCACGGGGGCCTGGTCGTGGTTTCCCACGATCGCGTCTTCCTGGACCGCGTGACCACCGAGATCCGCGAGCTGGATCACGAGGTGCTCTCGGAGTACGCGATGACCTTCACGGAGTACCTCGAGGAGCGCGAGGCGCGGCGCGAGCGGATCGCGGCGCAGAACGTCCAGCTCGACAAGAAAATCGCGCAGCTCGAGCGATTCGCCGAGCGGTTCGGAGCCAAGAACACCAAAGCGGCGCAGGCCCATAGCAAGCGGAAGCAGGCCGAGCGGCTTCGCCAGCGGCGCGTCGTGCTCCCCCGGAAGCCGCGCACCATCCGCTTCCAGTTTCCGATGCCGCCGCACGTGGGGCGGGTCATGGTGCAGCTCAAGGACGCCTCGTTCGCCTATGACGAGCGCGACATCTTCCACGACGCCAACCTCGAGATCCAGAAGGGGGAGAAGATCGCGATCGTGGGGGCAAACGGCGCGGGCAAGACGACGCTCCTGCGCGTGCTGGCGGGACAGCTCGACCCGCGCGAGGGGGAGCGCGAGATCCACCCCCAGGCCAAGCTCGGCTACTTCGCGCAGCACGCGGCCGAGATCCTGGACGGGAAGCTCACGGTTCTCGAAGCGGTGGAGGAAGTCGCCTCCGACGAGATGCGGCTGCGCCTCCGCTCGCTCCTAGGGAATTTCCTCTTCATCGGGGACGACGTCTTCAAGCGCTGCAGCATCCTATCGGGCGGCGAGCGCCAGCGCGTCGCGATCACGCGCCTTCTGTTGAAGCCGTCGAATTTGATCCTCCTGGACGAGCCGACGCACCATCTCGACCTGGCCGGGAAGGAAGTGCTGGAGGAGGCGCTGATCCAGTACCCGGGCGCGGTCGTGGTCGTGACGCACGACCGCTCGCTGATGGCGCGCCTGGCCACGCGGATCCTGGCGGTGGAGGACGGGCGCGTGGTCCCCTACCCCGGCGGCTACGACGACTACGAGTCGGCGCGGGTCGCGCGCGCGGCGGCGGCGAAGAGCGGGAGTGCGGGGGCCACGCCGGCCCGCGCGACCGCGAAGGCGGCGGCGAAGGCGGAGCCGGGCGCGGCCGCGGCGCGTTCCGCGAAGGCGGCCCCCTCAGCCGCGAAGGCTCCCGCCGCGCCGGCCACCAAGCGGCGGGGTGCGCCCGATCCGCGCAAGCGGAAGCAGGAAGAGGAGCGCCTCACGCGCGAGGTGGAAGTGAAGGAGGCCGAGTTGAAGAAGATCGAGGCGGCCCTGGCGGACCCGGGTGTATACGCCGACGGCGCTCGGACGAAGGAGCTCCTGGGTCGTTACGAGGCGGCGCGCAAAGACGTGGACGCGCTGTGGGTCAAGCTCGCGGAGGTTTCCGAGCCCTCAGGGACCTGACGGGGCGGAACACGACCCCCAGCCACACGAGCGACCCAAGCCCCGCGGCCACCATCGCGGGCATCAGGAGAGCGTCGAACGCGGCGCGCCCCTGCGGCGCCACGTTGGAGAGCCCGGTCGCCGCAGCGAGGGTGCCCGAGGAGACGGTGGTGAGCCACACCATGACCGCGTCGCGGGTCAGCTGGATCAGCGCCGTCGCGGTCTCCGGCCACGCGAGCCACAGGATCAAAACGACGGGCGCGAGCGCGATCCCCACGGCGGCTCCGGGCTCCTGGGCGAGCGCCGCCGCCCATCCGGTCCACCTCGGCGAGCGCCCCAATCCCACGACCCGGCCTCCGGCCAGTTCCGCCTCGACGACCCTGCTCCGCGCGCGCTCCACTCGCTCGACGCGCTCCATCACCCGCGCTACCAGAGCGGCGGGCGTCGGGGGCGGTGCCGCTGCCAGCGCCGTCTCCAGCGCTGCCGCTGCGCGCATCGCCGCGGCGCACCCGGCGCAGCCTTCCGCGTGCGCGCGCGCGGCCGCGCCCCGGCGCTGCGGCATTCCCTCGTCCAGCCAGCGCTCGAATTCCCTACACCGCATCGTCGTGCTCCCCGGCTTCTCGATAGCGCGCCCGAAGCACCGACCGGGCGCGGCTCAAGTGCGTCTTCACCGTTCCCTCGGGAACTTCGAGCGTCCGCGCCACGTCCTTCACCGACATATCCTCGTAGTAGAACAGCGTGACCACCGCCCGCTGCGGCTCGCTCAGTCCCTCGGTGAGGCGCTCCCAGCTTGGCGCCGCCGCCGCGCGGTCGCCCTGCATCCCCGGCTGCTCGCCGGGCGCAAACCCTACCCCGGATGTCGCAGCCTGCTCTGCCGCGCCCCCTTCCAGCGGCGCTTCCCGGCCGCGCCGTTGGCGAAGGACCGCCGCCCGGTCCAGCGACCGGCGCCAGACGATCCGGTAAATCCACGTTCCGAAGGAAGCGTCGCCGCGGAAATCCGCCAGGGCCTTCCAGGCCCGCACAAACGAATCTTGCGCCACCTCTTCCGCGTCGGGCTCCGAGCGCAAGATCCGTAGCGCCAGCCCGTACGCTCGGTCCCGGTAACGCTCGACCAGGACCTGGAATGCCCTGGTATCGCCCGCACGGCAGCGGGCGAGGAGGCGCTGCTCGTCTTCGGGCTGGGCCATTGCCTTCATTGGACCGGGCTCGGAGGGTCCCCGGTTTCACCCGATTTCTGAAACCGGGCCCACCCCGCCCCCGGTCTATCCCAAGGCAAACAGGAGCGGGCCGGGCTCGGAGTCGGGCCTGGGAGCCTGCGCCGCTCAGGATCCATCGAGAAAGGAGCCATTTTCATGAGTGACTACATCCACTTCGCGATGTTTGTCTTTGTCCCCGTCGTCGCGATCGTCGGCGGGATCACCATGGGGATCGTCCGCACCGTGGGGCAGCAGCGCCTGGCCGAGCTGGCCCGGCGGGAGCGCATCGCGGCGATCGAGCGCGGCCTGGATCCGGACAAGCTGCCGCCGCTCGCGACTCCGGACGGCTATGACGACTACGCCATCGGGAATGGGCGGCTCCGGCGCGCGCATGGGCTGATGATCGCGGGCTCGATCCTGGTGGCCATCGGGGTGGGTCTCTTCGTGCTGCTTGCCTCGATGGAGCCCGACAAGAGCCACCGGCTGGTGGGCCTTTTGCCGATGCTGACGGGTTTCGCGCTGCTCGCCTCGAGCGCTGTGATCTGGCCGCGGAAGAAATAGGCGTCGCTTCGGGGCGGCTCGTAGCCGGAGCCGCCCCGCGCAGGCTCCGCTACTGAATCTCCAATAGCCGCGCGCTCAGGTCGGGGCTCAAGACGCCGGTCGCCACCTCCTCGACGGGACCGGTCATGACCAGATTCAGGTCCTCCGCGACCTCGATTTCGAGCTCTCCGCCCTCCATGACCACCATGACGCGGCCGCCGACCAGGCCGCGGTCGCGGCAGGCCGAGGCCACGGCGCAGGCGCTGGTCCCGGACGCGAGGGTGTGTCCGGCGCCGCGCTCCCAGATCAGCGCCCGCACACGGTCCTTCGACTCGGGCGCGGCCAGCTGGACGTTGATGCGGTCGGGAAACCGCTCGTGGCGCTCCACCAGGGGCCCCACCTCGAAGAGCCGCTCCCGCGTCATCGGTTCCCCGAAGATCACGCAGTGCGGGTTCCCCACCGAGATCACCGACACGTCGAGCGCCTTGCCGGCCACCTCCAGCTTCTTCAGCCCGCGCTCCACCTTGGCGCGCCCCATCTCCAGCCGCACCGCGTGAACGCGGGTGCGTTCGCGGAAGACCTCGGTCCGCACGGGCCCGGCCACCGTCTCGATCGCGAATCGGTTCTCGCGCGTGTAGCCGTGCTCGGCCAGGAATTTGGCCGCGATGCGGAGCCCGTTCCCGCTCCGCTCAGCTTGCGACCCGTCGGGATTCCAGATCCGCACCAGGAAACGGTCGTCGCTGGCGCTCACCTCCAGGACGCCGTCGGATCCGATGCCGAGGTGGCGATGACAGAGGAGGCGCACGCGCTCGGGCGTGAGCGGAACCGGAAACCGGGCGGCATCCACCACGATGTAGTCGTTCCCCAGCCCGTGCGATTTCACGAAGTCCCCTTCAATCATCCCCACCGCTCCCCTCAGGCCAGCCCGGCCACCGACAGAGCTTCGCGGACCCCGGCCTCGCCGCACCAGGGCTCGCAGAGCTGGATCGCGTCCTTCACGTCGCTTCGCGTCCCGCCCACGTTCACCGTCCCGATGGCGTGCGAGCGGAGCTGCCGCCACATCCGCGCGACGGTCAGGATGGCCACCACCGCGACCTCCCGGTCTGCCGCATCCAGTCCCGGGCGCGACAGCGTCTTGCCGTACCCCTCCACGATCATCGACTCCGCGAGGTCGGGCGACAGGTCCCGCATCACGCTCACGAGCTTCTCGTAGTTCCGCCCGTAGACGCGCCGGCACAGCTCCTCGCCGTCGCGGCGCCAGCGCGCGGGATCGGCGGCCGCCGGGGCGCCGGGCTTCCACCCGCGCTCCGCGAGCAGCGGCGCCACCGCGAAAAACGCCTCGATCGCCCGCGGAAACCCGAGGAAGAGGTAGCTCTGGAGCACCGCCTCGTACACGCGCTCGGGAGAAAGCCCCGCCTCCAGCGCCTCGCGCGCCCGCGCCGTCGTCTCCCCGCCCGCGCCGGCCGCGATCGCGGCCGAGAGCCGCACCAGCGCGGCCCGGGCCGGAGTCAGCGGCACCGGCGCTATCCCTCGAGCGCGGCCACGAGCCGGGGCAGGCTGGCGTCGTAGCGATAAGGGATGTTCATGTGCCCGTCGTCGAACTCCTGGTACTCGTGGCGGATCTTGAACGCATCCAGTTTCCTCTTCATGTGCCGCGCCCCGAAATCGAGGAAGAACTCGTCGTCGGTGCCGCAGTCGATGAAGAGAAGGCGCATCCCGCGCAGGGCGTCGGCGTGCCGGTCCACCAGGTTCAGCGGGTCGTGCGCCAGCCACCGCTCCCAGACGCCGGGCTTCAACTCGCCCGTGTCCACGTCAAACGGCAGGTCGCAGTAGGCCGGTGGGCTCTTGGGGTTGGGCGAGTAGGCCGCGGCCATCGCGATCACGTCGAGCGCCGGAAAATCCTCCTGGCGCTTCCGCGGCTGCGCCTGGAATTGCGTGAGCCACGCGGCCACCCCGCCCGCCTTCCGGATCCGCCGCGCCGCGGGGCCAAAGTCGCGCTTGTAGCACAGCTCAAAGCCCATGTCGCCGCTGTGGCAGGCGACCGCGCCGAACACGCCGGGGTGGCGCATGCCCAGCACCATCGCGCCGTAGCCTCCACTCGATTTGCCCATGACCCCGCGGCCGCCAGGGGCCGGGATCGTCCGATAGCCGCGGTCCACCAGCGGGACCAGCTCCTCGACCACGTAGTCCTCGTAGCGCCCCAGGCCCGTCGAGTTCACGTACTGGCTCCCGCCCAGGTGTGTGAAGCAGTCGGGGAGGGCGAGAATGGCGGGCCGGGAGCGGCCGGAGGCGATCAGCGCGTCCATCCGCTCGTTGATGGCGGGCGTCCAGGCACCGTCGTTCAGCATGGAGCGTCCGCGGCCGGTGAAGCCCGCCAGGCACCAGATGACCGGGTAGCGGTCCGAGCCGCTCTCGTAGCCGGGAGGGGTGTAAACGTAGAGATCGCGGACGTGGGGATCGCCGGGAAGATTGGATTCGAGGACCTTGCTCGTCACGGTCTCGACTTGAAGCGCGCCACGCGCGACCCGCATCCTCGCAGCCTATGTCCCTGCCCCCCTGGTGTCAATCCGCGCTCCTCGTCATGACGGTCGTGTCGGCGGCTGTCTGGCTGGGCGCGGGGGTCGTCTTCTACTCGGGAAGCCGCCGCATCGGCGGGCTCAAGTCGGTCGATCCCCTCCCCGACACCGAGCTTCCCTCGGTCACCATCGTGTCGGCGGGGCGGAACGAGGCCGCGCGCATCGGCGCCGCCGCGCGCTCCCTTCTCGCGCAGGACATCCAGCGGCTCGAGGTGATCGCGGTGGACGATCGGTCGGAGGACCTGACCGGAGCGATCCTCGACCAGATCGTGGCCGAAGACCCGAGGCTCGCCGTACTGCACGTGCGGGAGCTGCCCGAGGGGTGGCTGGGAAAGTGCCACGCGCTGGGTCTGGGCGCCGCAGCGGCCGAAGGGGATTGGATCCTCTTCACCGACGGAGACGTTTCACTGGCGCCGGGCGCGGTCCGGCAGGCGCTCTCCTACGCGCTAGCGAACGGCGCCGATCACGTGGCGGTGTCCCCCGACTTCGAGGTCCACGGCCTGGGCGAGGCCATCTTCATCGCCTACTTCGTCTCCCTGTTCAACATCAGCCAACGGCCCTGGGATGCGCCGGATCCGGGCTCGGACGTGCACATCGGCATCGGCGCCTTCAACCTGGTCCGCCGCGAGGCGTACGTCCGCTCCGGCGGGCACCAGCGCCTGCGCATGGAGCTGCTCGACGACATGGGGCTGGGGCTGATTCTCAAGCGAAGCGGGGCGAAGTCGATCATGGCGGAGCACGACGGCCTGGTGCGGGCGCGCTGGCAGGAGGGGCTGGGCGGCCTGATCCGCGGCGTCGAGAAGAACGCCTTCCCCGCGCTCGGGTACGACGTGGCGAGAACGGTCGCCTCGGTTGCGGTTCAGGCGGCCCTGTCCCTGGCGCCGGCGATTGGGCTCTTCGCGCCCGGCCCCTGGATTCCTGCCGCGGCGATCGTGGCGTGGTCGGGCGTTGTGCTGGTCTATTCGGTGACCGCGCGAGCCGCGCGTACGCGCACGTGGCACGCGCTCTTCATGCCGATGGGCGCGCTCCTCTTCGCCTACGCGATCCTCGCCTCCATGGCCGTCACGCTCGCGCGCGGCGGCGTGCGCTGGCGGGGCACGTTCTACCCGATTTCGCGCCTCCGGGCGGGGCGCGTGTATGCGATGGGAAGCGGGAGGCCGCGGCGGAGCGACGCGACATAAAGATACCCCCGTGCGCTTCATGCGCACGGGGGCTGTCCGTCGCGCGCCACGTGGGGGGTCAGGGCAAAGAACCGAATTTGCCGACGCGCGACGTCACATCAATCGATTGTCGTTGCCAGCCTACGGATCCGAAGCGCGAACTACGCCGCGAATCCGATGGCGAGGAAGAGGCAGGCGGCTATGAGGCGAAAGTTGCGAAGCATGGTGGACCTCCCCTCCCAAACCCGAGAGGCCAAGTCGCCTCCTCTTCGGAGGCTGGGACACGCAGAGCGCGTGCCAAAGGTCGGGGCTCGACCGGAACGGAGCAACCGGGTATGCGGCAGTGGAATACCGTGTCGTAAAAAAATGTTGCGCCACTCCGAGCGGACGTTAAGGTACACGTCGCGTACGCCATCGTACGCGACGGGGGTCAGCTTGAGCGCGGTGCGGGTCCCACGCGCAGCAAAAGCTCCGCGATTTCCAGCGCGATCGACTCGAACTCGGCCGGCTTGGGCAATCGAAACGCGGCTCCCGCGGGCAACGGGATGCTCCACTCGAAAAGTCCGGACCCAAGCGCGCGCGTGAAGAGACCGGATGGGCCCGGCCACGGGGCCGACGGCCAGATCTCCGGGCCCTCCGACCGCGCCTTCGCCAGCTCGATCAACGCATGAGCCGCCGGGTGATGGATATTGGCGCGATCCCACGGGAAGCGCTCGACCAGCTCGGCCCGTCCTCCCCCCGACAAGCTCTCCAGCCGTTGGGCGATCGGCTCCGGCTCCATGGCCTCGGCGATCTCGAAGGTGAGCCAGGCACGGGGGCGCTCCGGGTGGGTCATGGCAGGGATCACCACGTCGCCTCGCGGCAGAAAGAGCGCGCGGCGGATCCGCTCCTCCGCGGCGGGGCCCGAATCGAGGTCGGCGCCATCCCGCGCGGCGCCCGGCGGGTCCGGGGAATGCTCGCGCAACAGCGCGACCGCGTCGCGATCCTGCCCCAGTTTCCGGATCAGCTCGAAGTCGAGTGGGCGCGGGCCGTAGGCGCTCTCGGTCAGCTCCGCCACGACCTGGTCCCGGATGCGGTAGGGATTGGCGTCGCCGCCCCGGAGCGCAATGACCAGGCGGCCGCGCGCGCCCAGAAAGATGCGCCGGCGTCGCGGGAAGGGTTGGGGCGAAATGCGCACCCAGTAGGCGGCATCGGCTCGAAGGTGTTCCCGATGGCCGAGGAGAAGCTGGTCCAAACCCTGCGATCCCGCCCCCGCGGACGGTGCGGCCACCACCGCCACGCGCGGCTCCCCCGGTGGTCCCAGGGCTCCCGTGGCGGCTGCTGCCTCCACTGCCGCAAGCGCCGCTCCCAACGCCAGGCGCTCGGCGCCGTCGATGGCCGCCGCGGGCGTGGGTGACGGCTCGCCGTGCCATGTTCCGAAGAGGGTGACGATGGGGGGTGCGGCGCCCGCCGGCAGGAGCAGGAAGGTGGGCGCTATTTCTTTGTTTTCAATGAATTGGAGCCCCAGGCGCGAGCCGGCGTCGCGTAAGACGCTCGCCGCCTCGCGAGACGTCAAGTGCGGGATCGTCTCCCGGGGCAGCGTCAGAAACGACTGCAAACGTTTCAGTTGCGCGGCTGTAGCGAAGCTCAAGCGGTTAGCCGGGCTCGACTCCACGAGGATTCCTCAAGACTTTGGGAGTTTGGCGGCTGAAACGGGGGCCGGGGACGCGGCATCTTAACCCATCCATGCTGTTGGAAAATCGTGATTTGTCCTTGACAGCCCAATACGTGCGGCGGAGGATCGTAGGGTGCGTCGGTGCGTCGGCCCCCCGCCATGCGCCGTCGTGGGTCCATGTGTGGAGGGGAGGAATGCGGGAGATGGAAGCGAATTTTCCCGAGTGCCGTAAATGTACGACGGGAGTGTTGATTCCGCTCTCGGATTACGGCCGGGATGGCGCCCCGATCACGTACAAGGCTTGGGTTTGCACGAATCCCACCTGCGGTTTCAATGTTCGCATCGACAACGGTGAGATCAGCCTGGGTCGAACGGTCGGTCCATCCACCAAGTAACGCTACGCAGCGCTTCACCGTTCGCGCGCGCTGAGCGCGGCCGGACGGCCCGAGCGCCGATGTGAGTGCGACCCATGGGGAGCCCGCGTCGGCGTTCCGTGTTTCAGGGACTTCGAGAATGATCCAGGCCATCATCTTCGATCTCGACAACACCCTCACCGACTTCATGAAGATGAAGCACGCGGCGATCGACGCGGCGGTGGACGGGATGATCGACGCCGGGCTGAAGTTAAGCCGGGCCGAGATTTCGGAAAAGATCTACAACGTCTACGACCGGGAGGGAATCGAGTACCAACAGGTATTCGACCTCTTCCTGAAGGAAGAGCTGGACCGGATCGACTACAAGATCCTGACCAGCGCCATCGTCGCCTACCGGCGCGCCCGCGACTCGTACCTGGTCCTCTACCCGCACGTCAATTTGACGCTCATGGAGCTGGCGAAGCGCGGGCTTCGGCTAGCGGTCGTCTCGGACGCGCCGCGATTCCAGGCCTGGCTGCGCCTGGCGCACCTCCAGCTCCAGCACGTCTTCGACCCCGTGATCGCCTTCGAGGACACCGGGGAGCGGAAGCCGTCGCCCAAGCCGTTCCGGCGCGCCCTGGAGATTCTGGGGATCGGCCCCGAGCAGGCCCTCATGATCGGCGACTGGCCCGAGCGGGACATGGTCGGGGCGAAAAAGGCGGGGATCCGGACCGCGTTCGCCCGCTACGGCGATACCTTCGGGACCAAGGAATCGGGCGCCGACTACGACGTGAACGACGTCTACGAGCTGGTCGAGATCGTGGACCGGCTGAACGGGGCCGACTAGCGCCGCATGGTCTCGGTCGGGGTCGACATCGTCGAAGTGGAGCGCATCCGGCGCGCCATCGACCGCTGGGGTGCCCAATTCCTCACCAAGGTCTTCACCCCGGCGGAGATCGAATACTGCCGCGGCAAGGCTCGCGAGGCCGAATCGTTCGCGGTCCGCTTCGCCGCGAAGGAGGCGTTCGCCAAGGCCCTCAAGGTGGGCAAGGCCTCCGTCTGGCGGGAAGTCGAGGTGACTCGAGGCGAGTCGCCCCGTCCCGCCCTCGTCCTCACCGGCGCCGCCCGCGGCCTGGCGGGCTCGCGGCGGGTCGACGTCTCCCTCTCCCACGTTCCGACGCACGCCGTCGCCGTGGTCCTCGTGGAGGACTGAGCCCGCGATGCGCCTTCCGCCGCTCGAATCCCGCGCCCTGACAGCCGAGCAGATGGCCGCGCTGGACCGCGCCACCATCCAGCAGCGCGGCATTCCGTCGCTCGCGCTGATGGAGCGGGCTGGGCGCGAGACGGCGAAGCGGATCGCGGCGTGGTGGCGGAGCGACGGCGAGAGCTACGCCGCCGCGGAGACCGGCGCGGACCTGCTCGGCGGCGGACGGGCCGCCCCGCGCGGGAAGCCCGCCGGGCGAAAGCCCGCGCCACGGCCCCGGGCGGCAGGCGGGAGCGTACTGATTCTCTGCGGACGCGGGAACAACGGCGGGGACGGCCTGGTCGCCGCGCGCTATCTCAAGGGACTGGGATTCACCGTCCGCGTCCTCATCGCGGCCGAAGAGGGCGCCCTCTCACCCGACGCGCGCACCAACAGCGACGCGTGCTCGCGGGCCAAGATCCCGGTCACGTTCCTGCCGGACCCGCGCGCGTGGGGTCCCGCCAGCGAGGCCGCGCTCGCGGCCCGGGGCGCAGCATTCCTGGTCGACGCGCTCCTCGGTACCGGCGCGAGCGGTCCGCCGCGCGGCACGGTCGGGGCGGCGATCGAGATGGCCGAGGCGTCGAAGCGGCCGATCGCCTCGATCGACGTTCCCTCGGGCGTCGACTCCTCGACGGGATGGGCCGAAACCCCCTCGATCCGCGCGGCGTTGACGGTGACGCTGGCCGCCGTGAAGGCGGGACTGGCGCTGGAACCGGGGCGGAGCCATGCCGGGCAGGTCGAGGTGGCGGACATCGGCATCCCCGCGGACCTGATCGCCGAGCAGCACCCGTATCTCCTGATCGCGAACCCGCTCTGGGCGCGCGCGCTTCTCCCGCGCCGCCCGGCGGACGCGCACAAGGGGACGACGGGCCGCGTCCTGGTTATCGGCGGAAGCGGCGGGATGATGGGCGCCGTGGCGATGGCGTCGGAATCGGTGCTCCGCGCGGGCGCGGGGTACGCGGTCGCGGGCGTGCCGCGTTCCTGCGTGGACGTGCTGGAAGCCCGGCTGCCCCCGGTCGTGAAGCGCGGCCTCCCGGAGACCGCCGCCCGCGCGATCGCCCGCGACGCGCTGGAGCCGATCCTGAACGAGGCGCTGCACGCCGACGTCATGCTGATCGGCCCCGGCGCCTCGCGCGATCCCGAAACCCAGGACCTGGTGCGGGCCCTGGTGGAGCGCGTGGAATGCCCGATCCTGCTGGACGCCGACGGGCTGAACGCGTTCGAGGGGAGACCGCTCCGCCGGACGCACGCGCCGTTGATCGTGACGCCGCACTACGGCGAGGCTGCCCGCCTGACGGGGCGGCTCATCGCGGAGGTCGGGCGCGACCCGGCCGGGTGGGCGCGGCGCTTTTCGGCGCAGAGCGGGGCGATCGTGTGCCTCAAGTCGACGCCGATGCTGACGGCCGTGCCGGGGGAGCCCCTGATCCTGAACGCGAGCGGAAACCCGGGGATGGCCACCGCCGGTGCCGGCGATGCGCTCGCGGGCGTCATCGCCGGGCTCCTCGCGCAGGGGATGGAGCCGGGAGAGGCCGCGGCGGTGGGATGCTTCGTTCACGGGCTGGCGGGGGACGTGGCCGCGCGGCGGAACGGGATGCGGGGGATGATCGCGACCGACATCGTGGCGGCGATTCCGGCGGCGCTCATGGCGCTGGAGAGCGGGGCGATCGATGAGCCCTAAGGGCGGCGGCGGGCCCGGGGGAACCGGGGGCGGGCGTCCGGAGGACCCGAAGGGGCCGCGCCGTGGGATCGGGGCGGGCGGCGCCCGCTCGGCCGCGTCGCGGCTCCGCGCGGTGCGGATTGCGCTGGCGCACGACCTGGTGCGGGCGGGGCGCATCCTGGACCGGCGGGGGATGATCGCGGCCGACCAGGGGGACCTGAGCGCGCGGCTCGGCGGCGAGCGCGTGCTGATCACCCGGCGCGGGCGCCGGAAGGGGGACCTGACGCCGCGCGATTTCGTGGAGATGGGGGTCATCGAGCCGCGCGACTCGCCGGTCCGGGGCGCCGCCTCGCCCGAATACCGCATGCACCTGGCCGCCTACGCGGTCCGGCGCGACGTCGAGGCCATCGTGCACGCGCACCCGGTCAGCCTGACCGCGTACGCCATGCGCGGCCACGCGCCCGACTTCTCGCGCGTCGACGAGGCCCGGACGTCGCTGGGCCGCGTGGGCTTCGTCGCCTACCACCCGTCCGGGACCGAGGAGCTGGCGGAAGCGGTCGCGCTGGTGCTGGGGCCGGTGGCGGGCGCGCCGCCTCTGAGCGTGCTCGTGCTCCAGAATCACGGTGCCTTGGCGGTGGGGTCGAACGTGGAGGAGGCGGTCTGCCGCCTGGAGATCGCGGAACACCTGGCGGCGTCGCTGCTCCTGGCGGAGCGCGGCGGCCGCTGAGCGAGGGCCCTGGAGCGCGTCGGCGTCGGCGCGCTACTCCCCGATGATCTTGATCAGCACCCGCTTGGCCCGGCGTCCGTCGAACTCCCCGTAGAAAATCCGCTCCCACGGGCCGAAATCCAGCCCGCCCTTCGTGATCGCCACCACCACCTCGCGCCCCATCACCTGGCGCTTCAGGTGCGCGTCGGCGTTGTCCTCGCCCGTCCGGTTGTGCGCGTAGCGCTTCGGGCTCGCGTCGAACGGCGCCAGCCCCTCCAGCCACTTCTTGTAGTCCCCGTGAAGCCCGCTCTCGTCGTCGTTGATGAACACGCTGGCCGTGATGTGCATGGAGTTCACCAGGCAGAGCCCCTCGGCCACGCCGCTCTCCCGCACCGCCGCCTCCACCTCGGAAGTGATGTTCACGAAGTCCATGCGGGCGGGCACGTTCATCGTCAGAGCTTTCCGGAACGTTTTCATGCGCGCATTCTACCCGATCTGGAACCCGATTGACGCCGCGGCCCGTGCTCGGCTATGGTTCCGCATGCCGCACGATTTACCTCCGGCCTCACACCAACATTCCGATTTGAAATCGGTGTTCCACTTCATCCTGCTCACCGTCGACAACACCGGCGGTGACGCGGTGAAACAGGCGCAGCGCCCCGACGGCCCCCACGGGGAGAAGGAGGAAATGGAATGGAAGGATTGAAGACGGCGAAGGACGTGGTGAAGTTCTGCGAAGAGCGCGACGTGGAGATGATCCACCTCTGGTTCGTGGACATCCTGGGGCAGCTGAAGAGCGTCGCGATCACGCTGCGCGAGCTGGCGACCGCCATGGAAGAAGGAGTGGGGGTCGACGGGTCGTCGGTCGAGGGATTCGCGCGCATCTACGAAAGCGACCTGGTCGCCATGCCCGATCCCGCCACGTTCCAGCTCCTCCCGTGGAAAGTGAACGACGAGCACGCGGGGCGGATGATCTGCGACATCCTGAACCCGGACGGGTCGCCCTACCCGGGCGACACTCGGTTCGTGCTGAAGCGCGCCCTCAAGAAACTGGACAAGGATGGATACACCTTCTATGTCGGCCCCGAGCTCGAGTACTTCTATTTCGCGAGCCTGAAAGACCGCACCCTGCTCGACGCCGCTGGCTACTTCGACCAGGTGCCCGACGATCTCGGAACCGAGCTTCGCTCGAAGACGGTCGAGGCGCTCCAGGCGATGGAGATCTCGGTCGAGGCCTCGCACCACGAGGTGGCGCACAGCCAGCACGAGATCGACCTTCGCTACACGGACGCGCTCAAGATGGCGGACCAGACGATCACCTACCGCTACGTGGTGAAGCAGATCGCGCGGCAGAACGGCTGCTACGCCACGTTCATGCCCAAGCCCGTGTACGGCCAGAACGGAAGCGGGATGCACGTGCACCAGTCGCTCTTCAAGGGCGGGAAGAACGTGTTCTTCGATGCCAAGGACAAGCACCACCTGTCCAAGAACGGCCGGGCGTATCTGGCCGGAATCCTCCAGCACATGCGCGAGATCGCGGCGGTCACCAACCAGTGGGTGAACTCGTACAAGCGGCTGGTGCCCGGGTTCGAGGCGCCGGTGTACATCGCCTGGGGCCAGAGGAACCGCTCGGCCCTGGTGCGGGTACCCATGTACAAGCCCGGCAAGGAGAAAGCGACCCGGGTCGAGCTGCGCTGCCCGGATCCCGCCTGCAACCCCTACCTCGCCTTCTCCGTGATGCTGGCCGCGGGGCTGAAGGGGATGGACTCGGAGCTGGTGCTTCGGCCGCCGGTCGAGGAGGACATCTACGAGATGGACGCCGTGGAGCGGAAGAAGCACGGCATCGAAAGCCTCCCCGGGAGCCTGATCGAGGCGGTCGAGCTGACCGAGAAATCGCGCCTGGTGAAGGACGCCCTGGGCGAGCACGTCTTCCAGAAATTCGTCGAGAACAAGCGGATCGAGTGGGACAATTACCGGACGTGGGTCACCGACTACGAGCTCAATGAATACTATCCAATCCTGTGATAGCGCCCGCGCCGCGGGCGTGACGCGCACCCGGACGGCGGCCGCGCGCGCCCTCCGGGGCGTGGCGCGGGTTGCCTTGGCCTGCGCCCTCGCCGCCATGGCCGCATCGTGCAGTCGCGGAGGGAACCAGGGGCAGGGCGGGCCGACGGTTTCGGCCGGCCACGGCGAAGTCGGCTCCCAGGCTCCTTCCTTCACCCTTCCCGATATGGACGGAAAGCCGGTCGCATCGTCCAGCCTGAAGGGGAAAGTCGTGATCCTGGACTTCTGGGCCACGTGGTGCGGGCCGTGCCGCCAGGAGGTGCCGGACCTGGTCCGGCTCCAGTCCAAGTATCGCGGCCAGGGACTCGAGATCGTGGGACTTGCCCTGGACGCGGGAGGCGCCAAGGATGTGCGCCCCTTCATGGACGAGCACGACGTGAACTACACGATGCTGCTGGGGAACGAGGACGTGGCCAGGGCCTACGACCACGTCCAGATGATCCCGACCACGTTCGTGATCGACCGGAGCGGGAAAATCGTGCGGCGGTTCATCGGCGTCACGGCCCCGGAGGTTTTCGAGGAGACCATCCGGCCGCTGTTGGCCGCGGGCTGATCGCGGGATTCCCGGCATGTTCGAAACGCAACTTCCCGCGGCGCCCGGCCTGATCGCGGTCTTTCTCGCCGGCGTCGTCTCCTTCGTCTCCCCGTGCGTGCTCCCCCTGGTTCCGTCCTACGTCACGTTCATCACCGGGGTCTCGTTCGACGAGTTGACCGCGGGGCGTCAGACCGCGCGAGTGCGCCGCCTGACGATCATCCACTCGCTTGCGTTCATCCTGGGCTTCTCGCTCGTCTTCATCGCGCTCGGCGCCACCGCCACGGCCACCGGGCAGTTCCTCCGCGAGCACCAGGACACGCTCCGTCGCGCGGGGGGCGTCCTGATCATCCTTTTCGGCGTCTACCTGACCGGCATCCTTCCGATCCCCGCCCTGTCGCGCGAGCGAAAGTTCCAGCTCACGCAGAAGCCGCTGGGGATCCTGGGCTCGGTCCTGGTCGGCGTGACGTTCGCGGCGGGATGGACGCCCTGCATCGGGCCGATCCTCGCGTCCATTCTCCTCTACGCCAGCACGGCCAAGACGGTGGGGACTGGCGTGATCCTCCTCGCGGTCTATTCGCTGGGACTGGGCGTACCGTTTTTTCTCGCGTCCCTGGGCCTGAATTCGTTCCTGGCTGCATCGAGCCGCCTCCGCCGTTCACTCCGCACGATCGAGGTGGTCTCGGGAGTCATCCTCATTGCATTCGGCATCGCCCTCGTCACCAACCTCTTCAGCTACTTCGTATCCTTCCTGTCGCGCTTCCTCCCCGCGCTGGGATAGCCCTCCGAAGCTAAACATTTCCCCTGCGGGCACCGATGCTCCCATCACATGGCGCCCCAGAGCCGACTTACCACACGCACGACGCATGTCGCCGCCGTCCCGTCCGGCCTCCCCGGCGCCCTCGCGCTTCTCGAGGGCGTGAACGAGGTCGCACGCTCGCTGGTCCCGTTCCATGAGGACTCGGTCGCGCTCCACCAGGTCGCGGAAGGCACGCGGCGGCTCCTCCGCCCGGACGGCATCGCGATCCTGACCCGCGAGCGGCCCGGCGAATGCCTCTTCCGCTACGCCGACGGGTCCTTGGCCGAGTGGTCGGGCTTCGTTCTCTCGGGATCGAGCGCCGAGCTGATGGAGGCGCTCTTCCTGCTCGACTCCGTCACCCTCTTCCACCGGAAACAGCGCTCCCCGTGGTCGCGCGAGTTCCTTTACTCCGAGAACATGACCTGGGGCGCCATCGCGCCGATCCAGGCGCACGGGCAGAACCTGGGCGCGGTCCTCCTGAACCACTCCGCGCCGCTCCGCTTCCGCGCGGAGCAGACGGCGGGGCTGCAGATGCTGGCCACGCTTGCGGGGGTCGCGATTCTCGAAGACCGCCATCGCGTCCAGCTCGAGGACCTGTTCATGAGCGTGATCGTCTCCCTGACGATGGCGATCGAGGCGAAGGATCCGTACACCGAGGGACACTCGGTGCGCGTCGCGGCCTATTCCGAGGCGATCGGAAAGCAGCTGGGTCTTCCGCCGGCCAAGCTGGACATGATCCACCGCTCCTGCCTGGTGCACGACATCGGGAAGATCGCGGTGGACGAGACGATCCTGGGAAAGCGCGAGGCCCTGGACCTGAGCGAACGGGAGAAGATGGACATGCACCCCCTGATCGGCGAGAGCATCCTGCGCCCCATCGCGCTCCTCCATCCGCTCCTCCCCGGCGTGCGGAGCCACCACGAGCACTTCGACGGGACGGGTTACCCGGACAATCTCAAGGGCGAAGAAATCCCGATCGAGGCGCGGATCATGGCGGTGGCCGACGCGTTCGACGCCATGACGTCGAACCGCCCCTACCGTCGCGCCCTGCCCGAAGAGAACGCGCTGGCCGAGCTGAAGCAGAACGCCGGGACTCACTTCGATCCCCGCGTGGTGGGCGCGTTCGAGGAAATCTACCCAGCGGTGAAACGCACGCTAGAGCACATGCGGCCGCGGATCGTGGCGCGCGAGAAGGCCCCACAGCCCATCGTGGATCCGGAGAAGGACGCCGAGCGCATCGGGTGAGGTAGCGCTCCCCGCTCGTCATACGACACACACATTCCACCGCCACCACCGCAAACCACCCACGGGTCAGAGGATGGTATTCTCCCGCGTATCGTCATGGCTAAAGGGGAGCGGGAAAATCAATTCGTGGGGCGATTGGAGCCGCGCGAGCGCAGCGAGCAAAGGCGACGTTTCACAGAGCCCCACGAATTGATTTTCTCGCTCCCCCACGGAAGGCGTTAAGCGCCCGGCAGCGCCTTCCGCAGTCGCACGCGAGTGCCGTGATCCGGCCGCACGTCGAATGTGACCTCGTCCATGAGCGAGCGCATGAGGAAAAGCCCGCGGCCATGCGGCGAGAGTAGCGCCGAGGGGTCCGTCGGATCGGCCACCAGCTTCGGATCGAAGCCCTCCCCGAAATCCTCCACCTGGACCTCGAGCCCGCCGTTCCGCACCTGGAAATCGAACGTGACCGCCTTGTTCTCCGCGAACACGTTCCCGTGCTGGATCGCGTTGGTTCCCGCCTCGATGATCGCGACCTGGAGCGCCATGGTCGTCTCGTCGTCCAGGCCGTGCTCGCGCGCCAATCCCTCGATGATGGCGTGAACCACGGCGAGGAGCTCGAGGCGGCTTCCGATGGCGAGGCGAACGTCGGAGTCAGGGTCGGAGTTGCGGGCGCGCCCGGAAAACATCACGTTACTGTAACAAATCCGGGCTCATCGGGTCTTCAGGGCCACGAGGGTGATGTCGTCGGCCTGCTCGGCGCCCCCGGTGAACCGGGAGACGTCCGCGGCCACGGCCCGGATGATCTGATCGGCGGTGTAGTCGCGCGGCAGGCACCCGGCGAACGCCTGGAGCCGCTCCTCGCCGTAGTCCTCGCCGTCCATGTTCCGGGCGTCGGTGATGCCGTCCGTGTAGAGAAGGAGCGAGTCGCCCGGCTCGAGCTGGGCGGACCCCTGCTCGTAGAGGTGCTCGGGCGCGATGCCCAGCGGTAACCCACCCTCTTCCAGATAGCGCCACCCTCCGGCCGCCGGCAGCACGATGGGGTAGTTGTGGCCCGCGTTGGCGAAGTGGAACGTGGGCCCCTTGCCGCCCACCCGCGCGAGAAAGCAGGTCGCGAATCGATCCTCGGGCGTGGCGTCGTAGACCAGCCGGTTCAAGCGCCCCATCAGCTCGCCCATGGGCTTCTTGTCCTGCGCCTGCGTGCGGACCGACGCCTGCACCATGGACGCGAGAAGAGCCGCAGGGACTCCCTTGCCCGCCACGTCGGCGATGACCACCAGGTATTCGCCCCCGCCCACGTCCACCAGGTCGTAATAGTCCCCGCCCACCTCCCGCGTCTGCACGTTGAGCGCGGCCAGGTCCAGGTGGTGGGTCTGCGGGAGGCTCTGGGGCAAAAACTGCTGCTGGATGCGGCGCGCCACCGCCAGCTCTTCCTCCAGGATCGTCTTGGCCAGGCTCTCCCGGTAGAGAAAGCCGTTCTTGATCGCGATGCTCGACTGGTTGGCCAGGGTCTGGAGGAGGGCGCTCTCCTCGGCGGTATAGCGGTTTTCGGTGATCTTCCGGCCCAGCGCGATCAGGCCCAACAGCTCGCCCGCGTGGCGGAGCGGGAAAAGGAGATAGGGCTCGGTGCGGAGGATCGGCTCGACGTCGTCCCGCACGCCGCACTCCACCGCGCGCGGCGTCACCTGCTCGAGGCGGAGGAGCACCACACCGTCCAGCAGGGCCGCGAGCGCATGGCGGGGGACGCCCGCGATTCCCCCCAGATCCACGCCTCCGCCGAACCCGCGCGCGATGGCCGCGCCCCGCTCTGGAGCGATGAGGAGCACGGTGGTGCGCGCCGGCACGCTCTCCCGCAGCGTGTTGAGGATCTTCTCCGCCAGCGTATCCAACTCGAGCACCGTGAGCACCTCGCCGCTCATCCTGCGTAAGAGCGTCCGATAATCGCCGCGGTCCCGCAGGAAGTAGCGGTCCAGGGCGTCGTCCAGCCACGAGAAGATCGGCTGGAACAGCACCAGCGCCAAGAGGAGCATCGCCGTCTTGAACACGGTCGTGTCGTAGCCGGGGGCCGTGACCAGGAGCGCGTCGACCTGCCGGATGATGGTGACGTAGACCCCGATCAAGAACCCCGAGGTCACCGCGTACAGGATCGACTTCCGCGCGATCAGGTTCGCGTCCAGGAAGCGGTGGCGGACGATGGAATAGGCGATCGAGCCCGAGCCCAGGAGAAGGGCCGCCACGATCAAGGTCGAGCGCGTGACGGGGGGCCAGGCCATGTTGAGGAGCGTCGGGATCGGCACCGCCACCGCGTAGAAGCCGGCACAGGAGGCGAGCCCGATGAAGATGGTCCGGACCTGGGCGCGGATCAGCGTGTTGGTCGTGCGCCGGAAGCTCAGCCACAAGAGGGTGATCGCCGCCGCGATGTAGACCAGGTTCACCAGGGAGAAGAGGATCTGGTGGAACCGGAACATCAGCTCGATCGGGATCCGCCCGTACGTGAGGAGTTTCGCTCCCGGCAGGCTCCGCGCCAGCATCGAGGACAGGCGGCCCCACAGCGCCCCCTGGGACTGGAGCACCATGAAGACCAGGTGCGTCACGTGCGGCGCGAAGATCCACGCCGCGGCGAAGGGGACGCGTCGGATCAGGCGGTTCTCGGTGGGGAAGACGCACGCGAAGTAGAGAAGCGACGGGAAGAACAGCTCCCAGAGATAGTTGAACGAGCGGAGCAGGTCGTTCGCCCCGGCGCGCGCGCCGGAGATGGACTCGCCGACGAAGCCGATCGCTCCCAGCACCGAGCCCAGGCCCGCGAAGAAGAGCATGAGCGCCGTGGCGCGGTTCAGCCGCTCGCGCGGCGCCTCGCGCAGGATCACGAAGCCCAGGAGGAAGACGAGCCCCGCGACGAGGAGGTAGATGGTGCCGATGGTTCCGTTGGACATGGACTCCTGCTACGGGCTAGCGGACTGGCTCCGGTTCATCGGGCAAGAGCGTCCCGGGCACGACGAGGAGCGGACGCCCCAGCCGGTCCAGCACCGACTGGAGCGAGCGCGCCTCCAGCGGAAACCCCGGCGCCGGCGCCTCCAGCAGCGTGGGGACGGCGGTGCCGACGGGAAGCGGCAAGAACCCCGGGAGCCGGAGCAGCGGGCGCTTCGGGTATTCCACGATCCGGACCCGACTCTTCGGCTTCATTCCGGCGAGGCGCTTCGCCTCATCGATCGTGTCGTCCAAGGTCCCCATCCGGTCCGCCAATCCCAGGCGGATCGCCGCGGCGCCGTCGTAGACGTGTCCCTGGGCCAGCTCCCGCACCCGGGCCGTCTGTAGGCCCCGCGCCGCGGCCACCTTGTCGGTGAAGTCGGTATAGGTGGCGTCGAAGGCTCGCTCGATAAGACGCTTCTCGGCGGGGTCCAGGTTTCGTTCGGGCAGGGTCGCCCCCAGGAACGGGACTCGGAGGCCGCCCAGGAGATCCGCGCTCTTCCCCTCCTGCACGCGGTCGGAGGTCAGCCCCGTCTTCTTCCCGAAGCCCTGGTTCCAGGCCCAGCCGCCGATCACGCCGATCGAGCCGGTGAGGGTGAAGGGCGACGTGATGATGGGCTGCCCGTCCATGCTGATCCAGTAGCCGCCGCTCCCCGCGACCCGCCCCTGGCTGACCAGCGCGGGCTTCTTCGCCTCGCGGAGCTTCCGCGTCTCCCCCGCGACCACGTCCGACGCGAGCGGGTCGCCGCCGGGGGAGTCGACGCGGAGCACGACCGCCTTCACGCGCCGGCTCTTCCGGAAGCCGCGCATCGCTTCCGACGATGTGCGCGCGCGGATCCCCGTGTCCATGGCGCAGTCGCCGATCAAGTAGACGAGCGCGATTTCGGGATCGGGTCCCCACTCCTCCCGCGGCATCCAGCGTCGCTCGCGGAGTGCGCCGTACCCCACGGGCTTCTTCGCCGCGGCGGCGCCGCCGATCTCCTTCTTGTCGAGGTCGTCCCAGCGCCCCAGCGCGTCGACCCAGTGGAGCTGCAGGAGGCGCGACGCGGGCACGAACGGCTCTTCGTTCACCACGCGGTCGAACTCGGCGCGCGTGGCGCGGCCACTCTCGACGAACGCACGCGCCAGCTCGTCGTAGGCGGCCTTCACGATGGCGCCGTACTGCTCGCGGTCCGCCTCGGACATGCGGTCGCGCGAGAACGTCTCCATCGCCGACTTGTACTTGTAGTAGCGCCACTCCTCGAATCCGATCCCCAGCTTCTCGAGCAGGTTCCGGAGATAGGTGCGCGAGCCCTGCACGCCGGGAAGGAGCAGGAATCCGCTCGGGTCCATCACGACGCGGTCGGCGACCGAGGCGAGATAGACCGTTCGCGCGTCCAGATTCTCGCAAACGATCGTGACGCGCTTTCCCGCGCGCTTCAGGCGAAGGAGCTTCTCGCGGATCTCCCACGCCATGGAGAGGTTTCCCTCGAAACCCGAGAGCCGCACAGCGACGCCGCCCACCGTCGGGTCGTCGATCGCGAACTGGAGCCGCTCGGTCACGTCGCGGAGCGGGAGCGCCCCCTGGTCGAAATAGCGGTAGGACTGGTAGACCATCTGCCCGTGCAGATCGAGCGCCATCGTGCGACGCCCGCGGTTCACGACGCCGTCGAGGTCGAAGCCGCGCTCGGGGGAGCTGAGCCGGGCGGCGTAGCGAGTCTCCACGCGGTCGCCGCCCTGATAGCGGGGCGTGGCGCGAAAGGCGCCGCGGCCGATCCCCACGCCCAGGGTGATCTGCAAATGATCGCCGCGCTCCCAGCGCGCGGCCGCGAGCACCCCCGGGATCGGCCGGACCGCGACCCCGCCGCCCAGCGCCCCGTCGTCCCAGCGCTCTCCCCGCCGGAGGGCGTAGTCGCCGAAGAGGAGGAGCCGCGGGTCGGAGAAGGGACGGAGCCCCACGTCCGTCATGCCCTGCGTGTCTTCGTCGTCCAGCGCGATCTGGCAGGAGCTTCCGTACGAGAGCCACCGCGTCGGGCGCCGGATGCTCCCGAGCGAGACGAAGGTAGATCGGTCGAAGGCGGTCTTCCCGGGGCCCGAAAATCCCAGGGCGAGCCCGGTGGAGCGCTCCTCGGATCCGAATCCCAGGCCTACCTGGTAGTCGGTGACGTGATGGCGCCGGCGTTGCCCCGGCGGCGCGGCGGGGTCGGGCCGCGCTTGCTCGCGGCGCATCGAGAACCCAAGCCCGCCACCCGCGGCGAATCCCCAGATATCCCGCCCCGAGCGCAGGCTGGAGTCGTCCCAGTAGCCCGACAGCTCGGGCCGCGAAAGCTGCCCCCACTGGGCCGGGTTCACCAGCGCGGCGAGCGCGCCGTCGTCGGTCGAGGGGGACGTCGCGATCAGGTCCGACGTCGCGCTATAAGGGGGGAGCCCGGCGCGGCACACGCCGACACCCGCGCCGCACGTCAGAGCCAGAAGGAACGCCGCACCGCGGCTCACCCGCGCCGCCGCCGCCCCGAATCGCGTCATGGCTTTTTCTCCGTGCTCCGCGGCACGCTCAGATCTTCCAGCACGCGCTCGGCAGGGGTCTTTCGGGGGAGCGACTTTCGCTGCTTCCGCACCGCGTACCACGAGCTGGCCGCGAAGAGAACCAGCACCACCGCGATCGCGATCGCGCGCGGGATCTCGAACTGGATCCAGTGCATGGCGTGCGCGTACTCCACCAAGAGCTTCAGGCCCACCCACGCCACGATCACGTAAGCCCCATCCACGACCGCGGGGTAGCGGCGCACCAGGCCCAATAGCTTCCCGATCAGGACCCTCATGGCGAGAATTCCCAAGAGCCCGCCCGTGATGACCACCCACAGTTTCCGCGACATGCCCACCGCGACCAGGATCGAGTCGGTCGCGAAGACCAGGTCGGTCAGCTCCACGCGGACCACGGTGCTCCAGAACACCGTGAGTCCGAGCATCGCGGTCGCCGCCTTCACCTTCCCGCCTGATTCCCGGTGGGTGAAGTGTTTGACCGGGAGGTAGATCAGGTAGAGGCCGCCGATCAGCTTCACCCACGCCCAGGAGATCAGGTGGATCGCGAACACCGTGGCGATGATCCGGAAAATGAACGCGCCCACGATTCCGTAGCGGAGCGCGCGGGTCTGCTGGGACTTGGGAAGGGGGAGCACCAGGACCGCCAGGACAAGCGCGTTGTCGGCGCTCAGCGCCGCTTCCAGGACGACGAGGAGGCCGATCGTTAGGAAGTCGGCGGCTTCGATGCCGTGCATGAGAGAACGAATCTACCCCAAAACGGGGCGGTTGGTCAGCGGCGGGGAAGGGCGCCCGGTTCTTCTTCCGGGGCCTTTGCGGCGGGGAGGTACATCCGCTCCGCGTACTCCTTCATCATGCGCCTGGCCGAAAACGCCGGCGTGACCGTCTGCATCGCGCGCCGGACGACGCGGAGCCAGCCGTGCGGCACCCCCTCGGGGTCCCGGTCGTAGTACAGCGGCACGATCGTCTCCTCCAGCACGCGGTAGAGCGACTCTGCGTCCCGCGCGTTCTCTGCGTCGGCGTCCGATGCCTCCGCCCCCTCGTCCGAGCCGGGCGGAGGACCGAACGCCCACCCGTTCCCGCCGTCGTAGCCTTCGGCCCACCACCCGTCCAGGATGCTCGCGCTGGGCACGCCGTTCAGGCCCGCCTTCATGCCGCTGGTCCCGCTCGCCTCCAGTGGAGGCCGCGGCGTGTTCAGCCACATGTCCACGCCCTGCACCAGCCAGTGCGCCGAGTGCATGTCGTAGTCCTCGAGGAACGCGATCCGTCCCGCGGTCTCCGGGTCGCGCGCCGCGCGGTAGACCGCCTGGAGAAGGTCCTTCCCGTGCTCGTCCGCGGGGTGCGCCTTTCCGGCGAAGATGATCTGCACGGGCCGTCGCTGGTCGGTCAACAGACGCTTCAGCCGGGCGTGATCGCGCAGGATCAGGTCGGCGCGCTTGTAGGTGGCGAAGCGCCGCGCGAAGCCGATCGTGAACGCGTCGCGGTCCAGGAGCGACCCGAACGCCACTGTTTGCCCGGGATCGACGCGATCCACGGACCACCGCCGGCGGACCCGGTCGCGCAGGTACTGGAGGAGCGCTCCCTTGAGCGTCTTTCGCGTGCGCCACAGTTCGTCGTCGGGCAGGGCCTCGGCGGCGGTCTCCCAGAGCTTGGGATCGTCGTGCCGGGCCATCCAGTCCTGCCCCAGCCGGCGGCGATGGAGGCGGCTGGTCTCCTGGGCGGTCCAGGTGGGAACGTGCACGCCGTTCGTGATGGAGGTGATCGGGATTTCCGACTCGGGTTTTCCCGGCCAGAGCGACGCCCACATCCGGCGCGAGACTTCTCCGTGGCGCCGGCTCACCGCATTCACCCGTCCGGCGAGCCGCATCGAGAGCACCGTCATGTTGAACGCGCCCTCGTACTCCGCGAGCGCGAGGAGCCGGGGGCGGAGGGACTGTATTGGCGCTCCGAACCCCTCGACCTTGGAGAGTTGGGAATCCACCATCGAGACCGGGAAAGCGTCGTGGCCCGCGGCCACCGGCGTGTGCGTGGTGAAGATCGAGGCGGCGCGGACCTCCGCGACCGCTTCCTCGAAGCTCCGACCCGCCGCGATCGCCTCGCGTGTCCGCTCCAGCATCATGAAGCCGGTATGGCCCTCGTTTGCGTGCCAGACGAGTGGGTTTTTCCCCAGCGCGCGCAGGACCCGCACGCCTCCCACGCCCAGCACAATTTCCTGGAGGAGGCGAACGTTGTGGTCGCCGCCGTAGAGCCGTGCCGTGAGTTCGCGGTCCCACGGGGCGTTCTCATCGAGGTCGGTGTCGAGAAGGTAGAGTTCGGTCCGCCCGGCGTCCACCCGCCACGCCTCGAGCAGGACGGTCCGGTCGGGCAGGGAGAGCGGGATCGTCAGGTGTTTTCCGTCGGGGGCGAGCACGCGCTGGACCGGAACCTTGTCGCGGTCGATCTGCTCGTAGAACTCCTCCTGGCGTCCTTCGGCGTTCACGCGCTGACGAAAGTATCCCTGCGGGTACATGAAGCCGATCCCAACCATCGGAATGCCCAGGTCGCTCGCCTCCTTGGCGATGTCCCCCGCGAGCACGCCCAACCCGCCCGCGTAGAAGGGGAGCGAGTTGTGCACGCCGTATTCCGCGGAGAAGAAGCCGACCAGCCCCTCGCTCAGCTCCGGGTGATTCTGGGCGCACCACGAAGGGCGCCCAGCCAGGGCCAGGTCAAGCGCCGCGAGGACCTGGTCGTAGAGCCGAGCGGTCTCGGGGTCCGCGGCGGCCTGGGCGAGCCGCTCTGATGTGATCTCGTGCAGGAGGCGGACGGGGTTGTGCCGCACCTCGCGCCAGAGGGGCGCGTCGATTTTCCGGAATAGCTCGCGCGCCTCCGGATTCCAGCTCCACCAGAGGTTCTGGGCCAGATCGGAAAGGCGGCCGAGCCGCGATGGAATCTGCGGCAGCGGCGTCACGCGGTCCGGCGTCCGCGTCGTGGGCTCATTCTCGAAGGCGTCTCGTCACAGTGAACTCCCCCTTGTAGACTATCGCGATGCTCCCGTCGACGGGTTTTCCGAGACAATGACCCGCCGCGCGGCGGGGCTGATCCTTCATCCCACGTCGCTCCCCGGTCCCGGGGCTATCGGCGACCTGGGCCCCGAGGTGGACCGGTTTCTGGATTGGGCCGCGGCCGCGGGCCAGACGATCTGGCAGGTGCTGCCGCTGGGCCCGACCGGGCCCGGAAACTCGCCCTATTCGGGCGTCTCCATGCGGGCCGGAAATCCGCTGCTGATCCACGCGTCGCCCGGGCACGCGCCTCAGCAGTATGCCATTGATGGGCGGTCGCGTGACAACTCGGTGGCGAGGCGCGTGGACTTTTCCGCGGCCGCCCACGAGAAGGAGGCGCTCCTGCGCGCGTGGTGGGAGCGATTCCCCGAGAGCGCGGCGATGCTGGCCGAAGTGGAGGCGTTTCGCCACGATCCGCGCCAGGCGGAGTGGTTGGAGGATTGGGCGCTATTCGCGTCGCTCCGAGGGGCACGCGGCGGAGCGGCCTGGACCGAATGGGAGCGCCCACTCCGCCGTCGCGAGCCGGCCGCGCTAGATCGGGCGCGCGCGGAGCTGCGGGACGAAGTGGACTACCACGCGTACGTCCAGTTCCTCTTCTATTCGCAGTGGAGCCGCGTCCGCGAGGCGGCGCGCGCGCGAGGGATCGCGATCCTCGGCGATCTTCCCTTTTACCCCGCGCTGGACAGCGTGGACGTCTGGGTTGCGCCCGAGTTGTTCCGGTTGAATCGCGACGGGCGTCCGTTAGAGATCGCGGGCGTACCCCCCGACTACTTCAGCGCGAGCGGTCAGCTCTGGGGGAATCCGCTGTATCGGTGGGACCGGATGGAGACGGACGGCTTCGCGTGGTGGATCCGGCGAATCCGGGCCGAGCTCGAGCGATTCGACCTGCTCCGCATCGATCACTTCCGCGGCTTCGCGTCGTTCTGGGCCGTACGGGGCGGCGCTGGGACCGCGGCGCCGGGGCACTGGGAGCCAGGCCCGGGGATGAAGCTGTTCCGCGCACTGCGTGCGGCGCTGGGTGAGCTGCCGTTGATCGCAGAGGACCTAGGGATCGTCGGGGAGGACGTGCACGAGCTGCTGCGCGAGACAGGATTTCCGGGGATGCGGGTCTTGCAGTTCGGCTTCGATTCCCCCGACAGCCACCACGCGCCCGACAAGATCCCTCCCCACTGCGTCGCCTACACCGGCACCCACGACAACGACACCACGCGCGGCTGGTTCGAGAAGCTGAAAGGGGAGGAGCGCCGGCGGGTGCTGCAGGCGGTGGGCGGTGACGAGCGGACCGCCGCGGCCGACGTCGTCTGGGGGCTGATCCGCCTCCTCTACGAGTCCGCCGCCGAGCGCGTCGTCGTGCCCGTGCAGGACGTGCTCGTATTGGGCAGCGAGGCCCGAATGAACATACCGTCCGTGCCCGAGGGGAACTGGGAGTTTCGGCTGGGGGAGGGCGCCCTCACGCTGGAACTAGCCGACCGGTTGCGGACCTTGGCGTAGGGTATAGCAGTCCCGCTCCTCCGTAGATGAGCTGCTGAGAATCGGGGTCGTCTACTCCCGCTCCGCTCGCGCGATCTGCCAAGCGTGCAGCACCAGCGCCACGGTGATCACCGCGTAGGCGACGAAGACGCGGAAGTACTCTCCGATCTGCGCATCGCCCGCAAGGGCCTTCCCTGCCAGCGGCGACACGATGAACAACGTGTGGAAGAGGATTGTGCCCAGGATCGCCTGGCCCACGGTGGCTCGCGTCACCGTCGCCCCTGAAACCAATAGCGCCGCGATCGCGAACATTCCCACCTGCTCGTGGGAGCTGTAGGTGTTCAGCGTGCCGATGTTCTGTAGGAATAAGAGTTGTCCCCACGACGCGAACACGGTGGAGAGGATGGTCGCGATGAGTCGGTTTCGATCGACGGGAATGCCGGCGATCGCGGCCACGTGGGGATCCTGGCCCATGGCGCGGAGCTGTTGGCCGAGCTTGGTGCGGAAGAACATCAGATTGAACGCGCAGAACGCCAAGACCACCACATACGTGATGATCGGGATGCGCGTCACGACTCCTTCCAGCGTCACGCGCAGGGCGACCAGGTTGTCGACGGCGTACTGGATCGTCGTCAGATCGACGGTGTTCCGAAGCCCGTAGCCCTGGGGCAGCACCATCCCGGGATCGTGGAAGGGAATCAGCGAGCCAAAAGCGAACAGGACCAACAACTGGTAGACGCCGTTCGCGAAGAAGCCCGCGATGAGGCCGGTCACCATTTCGCGTCCCTTGGCTTTGTTGAACAAGAGCCCGGTCACCAGCCCGAAGAGCACCGCGAGGGGCGTCGCGAGGAGCCAGGCCTCGCTGAAGCCGAGGATTCCCTTTCCGCCCCAGTGCACGATCAGGACCGCGGCGAGCTGTCCCGCCATCGCGCCGATCACGATGCCGAAATTCAGGCCCAACCCCGCGAGAATGGGCAGCAACAGAGAAAGCACCAGGACGGAGTTTCGACCCACGCGCGCCGACAGCTCCCCGAGGAGGAACGCCGGCGTAATCTTGGCGACCCAGATGCCGAACAGGCAAAGGACGGCGAATAGGATCGGGACGGCCTGGCCCGCGATGGCCGAACCCACGCCGCGCCCCCGCTTCTCAGACGCCGTCACGCGCTCTCTTTCCCCATGCGCGTCAGCGCATAGAGGATCATCCCGTTCTGGATGATGAGGCGCGCCGTCTCCGAAATGTCACCCTCGATCACCTGGCTCGTCACCGGCAGCGCGGTGGTCAGGATGGACTGGAAGAGGAACGTGCCGATGATCACGTGCGCGACGGTGGCGCGCGTGACGGACGCGCCGCCGATGAGGATGCACGCGATGGCGGGAAACGCCATCAACAGCGGCGCGGTGTAGAGCTGCACGAAGCCATACGACTGGCTGTAGATCACGATACCGATCGCCGCGAGCACGGTGCTCAGGACCGAGGCCTGGACCCGCGTCCGCGTGTCGGAGATACCCGCCGCCCGCGCGAAGCGCGGGTTCGACCGCGCGGCGGTGATGGTGATGCCCATCCGGGTCCGGAAAAACCACCAGACCAGCGCGCACATGGCCAGGAACGCGAGCAGCGCGCCGGTGGGGATCGTCACGCCGAGGACGGTGAACTGGAGCCAGTGGTCCAGCACCTTCGCGAAGCTGTCGCCCAGGCTGAGCGTTGTGCGGAGGCCCTTCCCCCCGATGGCCCAGACCAGCGTCGGATTCGTGAAGGGCGCCAGCAGCCAGAAGATCGACATGCCCGACACCGCGGCGAATCCCAGATACGTCCCGACCATCATCTCCTGGCCGCGCGTGCGGTTCAAAAGCCAGCCATAGCCGGCGCCCGCCGGCACCGCGAGCGCGACTCCGATGCCGCTGGCGACGAGGAGTCCCGCCACGCCCGCGATTCCCGCGTTCAAGGCGATGACGCACCCCACGAGACCGCAGATGACGCCGAGGGGGAGTCCGAAGTTCAGGCCCAGGCCGCCCTGGATCGCGGGGAGAAGCGCCAGTACCAGGACGCCGTTTCGGGCGACGCGCACGATGGAGTCGGTCACCAGCGCCGCGATGTCCATGTGCGTCGCGACGGCGGTGGCGAAGAGGAGCACCACGAATCCCGCGATGAGAAGGCGCGGTACCCCCATCTCGCGGACCATTCCCAGCAAGCGGTCGATCACGCGGCGGCGGTCTCCCCCGCCATCGCGAGGCCGAACGCGGCATCGGGCGCGTCGGGGGGGAGCGTCGCGGCGACGCGCCCCTGGTAGATGATCGCGATCCGGTCGCACAGCGAGCGAAGCTCCGCCAGCTCCGACGAGGTGACGACCAATGTGACGCCCTCGTCCCGGTTCAGCGCCGCCAGAATCTGAAGCACGCGCTCCTTCGCGCCCACGTCGATCCCCCGCGTCGGCTCATTCACGAAGAGGAGCCGCGGCGACAGGGTCATTGCCCGCGCGACGCAGACCTTCTGCTGATTCCCGCCCGAGAGGCGGCGCACGTGCTGCGTCGGTCCCGTGGTGCGGATGTCGAGTCGCCGGATCATTTCCAACGCGTGTGCCCGGAGGGCCTTCTGATCCAATGGTCGGAGCGCGGGCACTGGAAACGGCCGCAAGAACCGCCCCTGCGCTTCCAACGCCGACAACGCGATGTTCAATTCCACCGATTCGTCCGGCAAGAGCCCCACTCCGCGTCGATCCTCGGACACGAAGGCCAACCCCTGCTCCAGCGCTCCGCGCGAATCGTTCAACGCGAACGGGGCGCCATTCAACAGCACGCGCCCCGACGCGGGATAAAGTCCCATGATCCCGTTCGCGATCCCCAGCTTCCCGTGGCCGGCCAACCCGGCAATCCCAAAGATCTCCCCCACGCGAACTTCCAACGACACGTCGTGGACCGGCTCCCCCGGCATTCGCACGTGGAGCCCCTCGCACCGAAGCACCGTGGCCGCGCCCGCCCCCGGCGCGCGCCGCTCGGCGGGCGCCTGCGCCGGACGGCCGACCATCAGCTCGGCGATGCGCGTGACCGGCGTGGTGCGCGGATCGGGCGTTCCCACCACCTCGCCGTCGCGCAAGACCGTCATCCTGTCGGCCACGGCCTTCACCTCGTCCAGCCGGTGTGTGATGAAGAGCACCGCGACGCCTGCCTTCGCGAAGACGCGCATCGCGTCCAATAGCCGCACGGCCTCGGTCTCGGTCAGCACGGCGGTGGGCTCGTCGAAGATGATGAGGCGGAGCATCTCCTTGTCCACCTCGCGCGCGATCTCGATGAACTGCATGTGGCCGACCGGGAGCCCAGCCACGGGCAGCCACTCGTCCACCGTAAGCCCCACGCGGTCCAGCGCGCGACGCGCGTCCGCCCGCATGCGCGGCACGTCCAACATCTCCAGCCCGCGCCCTGCCACCCGCGACAACACCGTCCGCTTCGTCGGCTCTCGGTTCAGCTTGATGTTCTCCGCGACGCGAAACCCGGGGAGGAGCATGAACTCCTGGTGGACCATGCCCAGCCCGGCGGCCATCGCCTGGGCGGGGCTCTCAAAGCGAGCGGGGGCGCCGTCCAAGAGGACGTCGCCCCCGTAGCCGCCGGTCTGGTGGATCACCGGCATTCCGAAGAGGATGTTCATCAGGGTGGATTTGCCCGCGCCGTTCTCGCCGACCAGCGCGTGAATCTCTCCCACCCCGACCGAAAGGGAGATTCCCTTGAGAACCCGGTGACCTCCGTACTCCTTGGTGATCCCCCGGAGTTCGAGGACCGGCCCGGTACTAGTAGTAGATGTCGCTGACAAGGAAGAGGTAGGAGTTGCCCTTCTTCTCGTCGTACTTGGTCAGCGTGATCGCATGTCCGGCCGCGAGGCTCTCCATGTACTTCTTCACCGTCGCGGGGTCCTTGTAGTCGGCCTTGCCCTCGGTCGCGTCGACCAAGAGGTCCGTCATGGCGCGGATGGAAAGCATCACCTCGGGCACCGGCCAGGTGGCGAAGTGGCCGGTCATGCCGTGCTCGGCGATGACCTTCCGGTTCTGCGCGCTGATGTACTCCATGTCGCCGGCCTTGTCGGGCGGGATCGCAATGCCCAGGGCCGTCGGGTAGCCGTGCGTCGGGCTGGGGCAGCACTGCTCGGGGATGTAGCCGCCGTTCGTCAGGACCGACTTGATCATCGGGTCCATCATGCCGCAGTTGGTCGAGAAGAAGGCCGTCTTCTGTCCATACGTCTTCAGCTCGCGCGGGACGTCCTCCATGACGAACTGCTGGGTGGCGTTCAAGCCGCCCTCGCCCATCGGATCCGGCGCCGTCACGAAGTGGAACTTGATCCCGTTCTCAGCTGCGGCCTGCTTCATGATGTCGCGGCGCCGCGCCAACAGCTCCTGCGACATGTGCCGGGGGAACGAGTAGTGGACGAAGTCGGTCACGCCCATCCTCTTCGCGACGTCGATGATCGTCCGACCGCGCGCGAGCTCGTCCGGTTGGAGGGAGACATCGACCGCTTCGTTCACCATGGCCGGATCCTCGTGCGCCGCGATGAAGGCGACTTTGATATCGGGGCGCTTCTCGCGAATCTTACGGAGCGCCGCGATGCAGCCGGGGATGGCCTGGCCCGCCACGATCACCTTCACCTGGGGATCGGAGGCGAGGCCGACGAGCTGCGCGATGACGGTTTCCTGCTCCTGCATGAAATTATCGGGATAGGTGACGTGCTTCACGTGGTCGGCGCCGTACTTGGCCACGATCATCTGGCCGGCGCGGAATTCATCCTCGCCCTGCGAGACGGTTCCCGTCATGACTCCGATCTTGAAGTTGATCGCCCGCACCGGCTGCGTGGAAGCAGGGGTGGCGGACGCCTGCGTCGTGGTGGCCGCGCTGTTCTTCTGACAGCTGGCCAGGGCGAGCAGGACCAGGACGGCCGCGGCGGCCGCTGAAGTTACGGCTTTCGCGCGGGACAGGATCGGATGCGGCATGATGGGAGCCTCCGCCCGCTTCTGGCGGGCTGACGAATTCGGCGATGATTCCGTGAGACGTGGCCCAGATGGCTTGCCCCGATAGTAACAAACGGGGTGGAGCGTGGCCAGGATGCGTCCCCTTGTTGAACCCCGCGGCGGTGGTGCCGGTTCAGGTTGCCGGGACGCGCGGGGGCCTAAGTGGCGGCAGGGCCTTCTCGATCTGGTCCCTGGCCGGCTCCAGCCAGGGCGGCAGGACCAAACTTTCTCCCAGGTGACCCTTGTCCTCGTCGACCGCGAAGCCGGGTCCATCCGTCGCCAGCTCGAACAGCACTCCGCCCGGCTCCCGGAAGTAGACCGACTGAAACCAGAAGCGGTCGATGACCGGCGTCGGGTGGGCGCCCGCCGATTCGACCCGGCTCCGCATTTTCAGCTGCTGCTGGGCGTCGGCGACGCGCCACGCCAGGTGGTGCACGCTCCCGACACCCCAGGCGCCCCGAGGCTCGCCCGGCGTCTCGCGCACGTCAACCACCCCGGCGGCTCCCTCGAAGCCGAATCGGCGCCAGCCGCCTTCCTCCGCGATCACGCGGAAGCCGAGCACGTCGGTGAGAAACGCCGCGGTCCGCGCGGCGCTCCGCTCCCAGAGGCGCGCTCCGTGAAGGCCGCGGACCTGGCGCTCGGCCGGGACCGTGCTTCCGTCCCACGGGGTGAACGAGCGGGGCGCGGGATCCTCGACTAAAGCGACGCGCAGCCCGTGCGGATCGGCCACCGGCATCGTCTTCCGCCCGAAGCGCTGCTCGACAGCGCCCGGCTTCGCGCCGTAGTGCGAGAGCCTCTCACCCCAGAATTCCAGGCTGCCGGGCGGCACCTCCAGCGAGACCTCCACCGCAAGGCCGTGCCCCATGCGCGGGGGCGCGAGGTCGGCCCACGGGAAGAAGGTGAGGTCGCTCCCCGGGTGTCCCTCGGCGTCGGCGTAGAAGAGGTGATAGGTGCCGGGGTCATCCTGGTTCACGCTGCGCTTCACCAGGCGCATCCCGAGCACGCCCGCGTAGAAATCCAGGTTCTCCTGAGCGGGTCCCGCGATGGCGGTGATGTGGTGGAGTCCGTTCACGCGTTCCATGGCCCTCGATCCTGAGCCGGGCCGCGCCCGCGCGCAAGGGCCGCGTGCGCCGCGCCCTTCGGGTAAACTCCGCCGCCAATGCCACTCCTTCTCCTCACGGCAGCCTTCCTCGAGGGCTTCGCTCTCACGCTGATCCAGGGGTTCCTGCCGCTCTACGTGCGGCAGGCGCTCCGGGAGCCCAGCTTCGTCACGGTGGGCCTGGTCCTCGCGGTGCCCGCCGTGGGCACGGCGATCGGGAGCAACTTCTGGGGCGGGCTCTCGGACGTGACCGGGCGGCTGAAGCTGATGATGCTGGTCGGCGCGGCCGGCTACGTCTTCGCGCTCGTCGGCATTCCACAGCTCAGCCACGGCCTCGCCGTGCTCGCCTACGTGGGACTGGCGTCGCTCTTCTACGGGACGCTCGCGCCCACGCTGAAGGCCTACGCCACGCTGGTCATGCCCGAGCGGCGCGAGCAGGCGATCGCGACCGTCCTCCTCGCCTACAGCACCGGATGGCTGGCCGGTTCGTTTGGCGGCGGGGGACTGGTCGAGGGAGGGCTGGCCTCGGGGCTGCGCTTCGCGATGTGGACGTGCGCGGGGCTGACGGTGGTGAACGCGGCGCTGGTCGCCCGCTTCCTCCCCGAGATCCCGCGTCCACCGGCGCCCGCGGCGGCGCGCGAGCGCGCGGGACTGGTCGCGGGCATCCTCTCCGATCTGGCCGCGCTCTATGAGAACCCGCGCCTCTTCCGCCTCTGCGTTCTCTCGTTCTTCTTCGTCGCGGGGAATTATCTGATGTGGGGCTTCTTCACCGTGTTTCTCGTGGAGCGGCTGGGCGCATCCCTCCACACGGTGCGCTACGCGCTCGCCGCTTCCAGCGTGATGGGAATCAGCGCGCTTCCGTTCGTGGGGCCCCTGGTGCGGCGCTTCGGCGGGAGGCGGACCCTGGCGGCGGGGATCACGCTCTATCTCTTCATGTACGCCGGCCTGGCCACAGCCCGCGATCCGTTCGTCGCGTCGGTCCTCTACGCGGCGCCGCTCTACGGATTGGTCAACGTCAGCGCGAACGCGCTCGCGTCGGACTACGCCGGCCTGTCGCAGCGCGGCGGCGGGCTGGGCGTGCTCCAGGGCGCGTACGCGCTGGCGACGGTGGCCGGTCCGTTGACCGGCGGGTTCGTGGCGGACCGATACGGGCTGGCCGCCATCCCCTGGACGGCCCTCGGCTTCATGCTGGTCGCATGCCCCATCGCCTGGCTTCTCGCGCGCAGGGACGGGCGGTGATCGCGCCTCCTCGCCCGAAGGGCGCGCTACCAGGAGAAATGCGCGTTGCCCCGGTGTAGTAGCGGGTGCTATCATCTTCCTCCGGCAGGGCGGGTCTGCCCGCACGTCCCGTCCAGCCTAACCCTCGGAAAGACAAGGAACTAGCATCGATGGCTCGACACCGCGCGGCCGTTGCCGCGATCAGTTTCGCCCTCCTCGCCCTCCCGCTCTCGGGTTCCGCACGGCCTGATCCGGATCGGCCTGCCAAGCCGGCCACGGGCGCCAGGGCTCCCGAGTCCGCGGTGAAGAAGCTCGACTGGCTCGAATTCGACGAGGCAGCCGCGAGGGCTGCCAAGCAGGACAAGCACCTCATCGTCGACGTCTACACGACGTGGTGCGGATGGTGCCGCGTCATGGAGCGCGAGACCTACGGCAATGCCGAGGTCGCGGCGTACCTCGCCGACAATTTCGTGCTCGCCAAGGTGAACGGGGAGTCGGCCGCGAAGCTTCACTACAAGGGGCAGGAGCTGACGGAGCGCCAGTTCGCGCGGGCGGTCGGAGTGACCGGTTACCCCGCCACGTACTTCCTGAAGCCGAACGCCGAGCTTTTGGGCGGCGTGTCGGGCTACATCAAGACCCCCGACTTCATGATCTACACCCACTACGTCGCCACCCGCTGGTACCAGAAGGGCAAGATCCAGGACTACGTCGACTCGCTCCGCGCCGCTTCGCAGTAACCCTTCGTCTCGAACCCACTCCCAGTACACAAAATAATAGCGGCCGGAGGGACCCGTTGGGGCCCCCCAAGCCGCGTTGCCGCGTGGCGCGGGTGTTAGACCTTGCGAACGTTCGCCGCCGAGAGCCCCTTCGGGCCCTGGGTCACGGCGAATTCCACACGGTCACCGTCCGCGAGGGTCTTGAAGCCGTCGCCTTCAATCGCGGAGTAATGGACGAACACATCGTCGCCACCCTCCTGCGAAATGAAGCCGAAGCCCTTCGCCTCGTTGAACCACTTCACGGTGCCAGTATTCACTTCTGTTCCTTTCATCAGCCGGGACTTCGGGTCCCGGTCGAACGCCGTACAGCGCGACGGCTACGTCCGGTCTGCATGACCGGTTCGGCCAGACGGCGCACGACCTAACGAAAAAGGCCACCAGCTCGAAGCTGGCGGCCGTTCTTGCGTCCCGTACTTCCACCTGCTGCCGAATCTACGAGATTGGATGCGGGGTCCGCCGAATCGGTTCGGCCCCTCTTTACCGCAGATCCATGACGGCTCCTGGAGCGATGACGTCGGCGGTCGATGACGACCCGTACTCGAAGGCCCCCAGGTCCAGGGCCCCGATCCCGGGCCGCGACCTGCCCTGGGCGTCGTAGACGTATTCGCTGGAGGGCGTAAGGACGAATCCCGTCGCCGACAGGCCGGCCGCCACGCCGGCATTCACGATCCCGGCCGGAGAGGCGGCCGTCAGGTGGAAATCATAGGAAGCCGGAGCGGCGAATCCGGGCGAGTTGTTGGTCGAAGGCTCGATGTAGTTGCCGGCCGCGACCACAATGCCCCCCGACCAGGGGGTACCGGGGCCATACAGGATGTTGTTTCGAACTGTCGCCGGCACGCCGCTTCGAAGCTGAAGGAACGTCCCTCCGGCCGGGCGGTTGTTCACGATCGTGTTGTTGCTGACGTAGAGGTCCTGAACGTTCGTCGCGCTTTCCATCCCGTACGCGACGATCCCGCTGTTCTCCGTCAGGGGACCCTGCTCGATGACGTTTCCGATGATGTAGGTACGCCCGCAATCCGGGACATCGATCGAGTAGCTCGCCGTTCCGTCCGATTCGTCCATGATCCGGTTGTAGAGGATGTAGTTGTTCTGGCCGCGGGTTTTCAAGTTGTGGCCCACGTTCGCGCGGTGCGAATACGTATAGCGCACCGTGACGGTGCGGCCCCAGATGTACATGTTGTGGGTGCGGCCGTCGCCGGCTCCGTTGTGGTCGAAGACGCAGTACTCGACCAGCATGGAGTCGGCGCCGCCCAGGATGCCGTTCTGGTTGTCGTGGAAATAGCAGTTCCGCACCACCAGGTATCCCGAGGTGTCGTTCCGGATGCCGGCCCCGTTCATGTCGGGGACCGTCGCGCCGGAGAACTCGATGTTCTCGGCGGTGAAGTTGATCCCGTTGACGACCCAGATCCCTTTGCCCGCCTCGTTCGCTCCGTTCGCGACCATCTGCGCCCGCCCGCCCACGCCGCGCACGATCAGGTTGTTCGCGTTCCACGAGGCGACGTCGCCCGTGTAGACGCCGGCGTCGATCAGCACCACGTCCCCGTCCTGCGCGGCCAGAGCGGCAGCGCGCACGGTTCGATAGGTCTTGTTCGGGCCGACCTGGAGGGTCGCGGCGGATCCGGGCATGGTCTGGAGAAGCACTGCCGAGGCGAAGGCGGCGGCGAGCGAGAACGAGCGAAGCGGGCGTCGGGTGCGAAGCGTCATCAGCGAATCCATCCTCCGGAAAAATGTCTGGGCCAGGGGCGTGTGTCTCATTCCGGAACCGCTCGAGCGAGCAGGCGTCGCTCGTGCGTGAACGCGGGAGTGCGTATCGCCTCCCGAAACGTACACAAACGCCCGGCCACGCCGCACGCCAAGGGAAGAGATCGCGCGGGCGAGCGGAGATGCGCGGAGTCCGGTCACCGCCGTTAAATATGAGCAATTCTCGTGCGAAGGCGGTGAGTCTCTTCGGCGAAATGGGCACGGATTGTGCGAATTACATGGCCTCCGGCCGATAACTCTCGGCATTTGTTTCGATGACCTTGGAAGGAGGTGTATGACCGAGAAGAGATGGACCTCTTGGATTGTAGGTTTGGGCGTGGCAGCGTCTCTCCTAGCGGCCGTTCCCGCCAGCGCCCAGAGGACCTACGCGACAATTCGGGTGGGAGACCCCTATAAGGGAACGGCGCTCGAATTCAGTACAGCTCCCCGGATGGTTCTCATCCCGGACACTCGGGTCTATTCCATTCGGGAGAATAATTTCGACAACGATCTGTATCGATACGACGGCCAGTGGTATTTCGTCGACAATGGGAACTGGTATCGCGCGGATTCATGGCGCGGCCCGTTCGTGAACATTCGCGCGGCCGACGTGCCGCCGGACGTATGGAACGTTCCCACCGATTACCGGACCAGCTGGACCGCCCGGACCGATCGCACCCGCTACTCGGATCGTACCGACTATCGGGACCGCACTGGCACGCCCGGTTACCCCGGTTACGGCGATCGCGGCCCGATGATGCGGCAGGGCGAGCGATACCGGGGCACGTCGCTGATGTTCCAGCGGCAGCCGCGGATGGGGCGGATTCGTGGGACGCGCGTCCAGTACATCCGGAACGCGTTCGACAACGACCTCTATCGATTTGGAAACCGCTGGTACTACGTCGAGAATGGTGACTGGTACCAGGGGAGTTCGTGGAGAGGGCCGTTCTATTATGTCAGCTTCGATAACGTGCCCTACGCGGTGCGCAGCGTTCCGATGGATTACCGGCGGGCGTGGGCGGATACCAATCCCCGCGACTACCGGCGGAGCTACGGCAACGCGTCGTATCGCATCGGCGAGCGCTACAACGGAAACGCTTCGTTCGGGCTTGGCCCGAACTCCCAGCCCCGGATGGCGATCATCCCGGGCACCGACGTTTCGTATCTGATCGATGACTCGGACGTCGATTTGTACCAATATGGAAACGACTGGTTCCTCGTGGACTCCGGTGTGTGGTATCGGGCGAGTTCGTGGCAGGGACCGTTCTTCAGCATTTCCCAGAGTTCCGTGCCCCGGACTGTGATCCGGATCCCGGCCGGATACCGCAAGACGTGGGCATCCCCAACGGGCTATTGATCGGCGCGAGACGCTGATCGTGAAAAAGTGGAGGGGGCGTCCACGCGGGCGCCCCCTCTTCGCGTCAGCGCCGCGGGCCCCTCACAGGGCCCTACCCCCCCCTACACAGGGTCCGCCCGCCCTTCCCTCTCTGCCCACGGCGCGGCCAGCCCAAGCTCCGCCAGCTTCATCTCCAACTCCTGGCGCTCGCGGTTCCGCTTCAGCCCTCCGGACCCGCGAGAGAGGAGCCCGCGGCGCTCCGCGATCTGGATCGCCGACTCCGGGTCGTTCCGGCACAGCGCCTCGACGATCTCCCGCTCGATGCGCGAGAGAGCCAGCGCGCCCAGCCGATAATCCTCGAATGCCTCCCATGCCACGGGGCACCAGCGGCGAACGATCTCCCGGCCGATGACATTCGAATATTCCCGGATCTCGGCCTGCGCGTGGCGATCCATGCGAAGGGCGAGAAAGTGGAAGAGATTGTGCAGGTCGACCTTCCAATACGCCTCGGTGTAGGTCGAGAGCGGAAGGTCCTTCCGTGCCTGCTCCCTCGCCACGCCTGCCTCCAGCCGCCGCTCATAGACCCGCCGGGCCTGCTCTTGAAGCTCGCGCTCCTCGCGCGAGAGCAACGCACCCGTCTCAGCGTCCAGGAACGAATCGCTCCCCTGGCGATTCTCGGCGGATTGCTTCCGCCATTCCGACGGCGAGGTCGCCTGCGCCGAATCGATGGCCACCGAGTAGCGCGTGGAGTACTCGTTGATGTTTGCGGTGCGATGCCGGATCCACTGCCGCCAGCAATCCATGGGCACTCGGACGTGCAGCTTGATCTCGCACATCTCGAACGGCGTCGTGTGCTGATGGCGCATGAGGTACCGGATCAGCCCGCGGTCCTCGTGAACCTTCTTCGTCCCGGTGCCGTACGAGACCCTGGCCGCCTGGACGATCGATTCGTCCGAGCCCATGTAGTCGACGACCCGGACAAATCCGTCGTCCAGCACCCGGAAACGGACCCCCAGCACCGGGTCCAGCTCCGGCGCTACTCCACGGCGCAGGCGGTCGGTTTCCTTGGGCGTTTCAGGCGGCATATCGGTCAGCGACATCTGCCCATTCTCCCCCAGCGGGCGGGGCGTGTCCACCTCCCCGGAGCAGCCGCGGGGGCCTCGAAATGTCGCAGTGGAGCGGATTTCCGTGGCATCCGCCCCCCGAAATGCGGTACTCTCAACAAACGCTGGCACCAGGTCCCGGAGGCTATTTGCGCCGCATCGCCGCGCCGCCCCACCCGCTCCGACCCATTCTCTTCGCAGTCCTCTGCGCGACCCTCCTCGTGGGGAGTTGGTCCGTCGCCGCTGCGGCCGACGCTCGCCGTCCGGAGTACGTCGAGGGGGAGGTGCTGATCTCCTTCCGCCCCGACGCGCGTCCCAACGACGTGCAGGCCATCCTCCGCGACCTGGGCGCGCAGCGGATGCGCAAATTCCGCCGCACCCCCGGCGAACGGGACAAGATCGCGAAGCCGGTCGCCGACGCGGTCGCCAAGTATCGGAATCACCCCGCCGTCCGCTTCATCGAGCCGAACTACTACCTCTACGCCGACAACGTTCCGAACGACGCCTCGTTCCCTCTCCAGTGGTCGCTCCAGAACACCGGCCAGCAGGGAGGGACGCCCGGCGCCGACATCCACGCGGTGCAGGCCTGGGACCAGACGACCGGGTCATCGCAGGTCGTGATCGCGATCGTCGACACGGGGATGGACATGACCCACCCCGACCTCGCGGCCAATCTCTACACCAATCCGGGCGAGATTCCCGACAACGGGCTGGACGACGACGGAAACGGGCTGGTGGACGACGTGCACGGGTTCGACTTCGCCAACTTCGACGGCGATCCCACCGACGACAACGGCCACGGGACGCACGTGGCCGGGACGATCGGGGCCGTGGGGAACAACGGCATCGGCGTCGCCGGCATCACCTGGCGCGTGCAGCTCCTGCCGCTCAAGTTCCTGGACGCCAGCGGCAGCGGCACGACCGGCGACGCCATCGATTGCATCGACTACGCGGTCGCGGCGGGGGCCACCGCGATCAACGCTTCATGGGGAGCGCCCCAGGCGCCCCAGGCGCTTCTGGCCGCCATCGCGGCCGCGAACGACGCCGGCGTTCTCTTCGTGGCGGCGGCGGGAAACACCTCGTCGAACAACGACGACTACCCCAACTTCCCCTCGGGCTTCGATCTCCCGAACGTCATCTCCGTGGGTTCCTCCGCGCGCTCGGACGAGCGGTCCGGCTTTTCCAACTACGGTCCGACCACGGTCGATCTCTTCGCTCCGGGCACCCAGATCCTGAGCACGCTGCCCGGCAACACGTATGGCGTGGCCAGCGGCACCTCGATGGCGACACCGCACGTCACCGGAGCCCTGGCGCTCCTCAAGTCGCGGTTCCCGACCATGCGCGCCCCGACGATGAAGGCGATCGCGCTGGCCGCCACCGACCGCATTCCGGCGCTCGCGGGGCTATCCGTCTCCGGCGGGCGTCTGAACGTGGCCCGAATGATGGAGGGCGTGGACTCCATCGCCCCGGCGCGGGTCGTGGACGTGGCCGGGATCGCGGCCTCCTCGGACCGGATCACAGTGCGGTGGACGGCGACCGGCGACGACGGAGCGAGCGGTACCGCGACGGAGTACGATCTGCGGGTTTCCACGACCCCCATCGACGCCGCGAGCTTCGCCGCGGCGACGCGCGTGGCTGGCGTGGCCCCGCCCCATGTCGCGGGAACGGCCGAGGAGGCGTCCATCCGGAGCCTCGCCCCGCTCACCGACTACTTCATCGCGCTCGAGGTGCGCGACGAGTTCGGAAACGCCTCGCCCATCTCGAACGTCATCACTTCCCGGACCACCGCCCCGCCGGTCGCAGCGATCGACCCGCCGGCCCTCGCGCGGGACCTCCGCACGGGCGAGCACGCCTCGCTCACGCTGGACGTCCGGAATGACGGCGACGGAGCGCTCGACTTCACCGAGCGCGTCCTGAGCGTTAGCGGAGGCCCCGCCCCCTCGTGGATTTCGGTCGCGCCCCCGGGCGGAAGTACCGCCGCCGGCACGCACTCGACCCTGACGGTCGCGCTTTCGGCGGCCGGGCTCCAGGGCGGCGACTACGCGGCCCTGGTGAGCCTGGGGACCAACGACCCGGTCCGGAGAACGCTGAACGTGCCGGTCGCGCTGCACGTGGTCTCGGCCCCCGACATCCAGGTCTTTCCGGCTCCCATCACGTTCGGCCCGGTCGCCATCGGAGCAACGGAGGTCGCCTCCCTGCTGGTGACGAACGCCGGATTCTCCGATCTCCACGTCGCGAAAATCTCGATCACGGGGACCGACTACACCGTGGACGACTCCCCCTTCGACCTCACGCCGGGGTCGAGCTGGGAGATCTACGTGTCGGTCACCCCGTCCGTCGGCGGCGCCATCCTGGGCACCCTGTCGATCGACTGCGACGACCCCGATGAGCCCACGCTCGAGATCCCCGTCGGGGCCTCCGGCATCGTGCCCGCCGCGATCACGGTCACTCCGAACCGCGAGACGGCCTCGCTGCACACCGGCCAGGCCGACTCGCGCCTCTTCACCATCGGGAACACGGGCGGGAGCGCCCTCTCCTGGACCGTCCGTGCCCGCTCCGCGGCCATGCTGGGGTTCGACTCCACCGGAACGCAGACACTGGCCGGGGACGCCACTGCGCCTTCGCCGTCGGCCCCCGAGTCCACGGTCGCCGCCGCCGGTGTGCAGGCGATTCAGACCGCCGACCTCTCCGACGTGCGCATCGTCTTCGACGCGCGTCACGGCGGCTCGTCGGGCGCGTGGTCGGGGTTCATCGGCACGCTGGTGTCGCGCGGCGCGCTCTTCACCCTGAACACCCAGCCGCTCACGCCCCAGGTCCTCGCCCAGGCCGACGTCTACTGGATCTCCGACGCCGCCGGCGCCTTCACCTCGGTGGAGCGCGGCGCACTGGCGGCCTGGGTGCGGAGCGGGGGCTCGCTCCTGATCGAAGGGGCCGACCTCATCGCGCTCTCCCAGTTCAACGCGCTCCTCGACTCGCTCAGCGTGGCCGTCGGCTACGTGTCGGGCCAGGGCATCACGGGGCGGACCACGCGCCTCTACCCCTACGAGATCACCCGAGGCACCACCACCGTCAACCTGCCCAGCTCCACGTCGCGGCTCCACATGGAGGGCCCGGGCGCCGCGGTCCTCATCGAAGACGCGTCCGGTTTCCCCGCGATGGCCGCGTCCTTCGTGGGTCGCGGCCGGGTTCTCGCGGTGGCCGGGCGGCTCTTCGCGGACGTGTCGGCTATTTTCGACGACAACCGGACGGTCGCCACCCAATCGCTCGACTGGCTGGGCGGGGTCGCCTGGCTGCTCGCCACGCCGTCGTCCGGCATCACCCCGCCGGGACAGACCAGCACCGTCACGGTGCGCTTCGACACCGACCGGCTCGCGGGCGCCGACTACCGGGCGGCGCTCGTCTTCCGGAGCAACGATCCGGCCCGGACCGACTTCCTGGTGCCCGTGGATCTGGCGCTCACGCCCGCGGCGGACGTGGAGGCGGTGCCCTCCTCGGTCGACTTCGGCTCCGTGTTCCTCGGAGCCACCCGGCAGGATTCGGTCATCGTCCGGAACGTCGGGGTCGCGCCCCTCCGGGTCGCGTCGATCACCGTCAACGATCCCGACCTCACGGCGCGGCCCGAGTCCCTTTCCCTGGCTCCCGGAATCAGCGCGAGCATCCTGGTGACCTACGCCCCGACCGCGGTCGGCTCCGTCTCGCCAGGCGCCTCGCTCACGCTTCGAACGGACGACCCCGACGAGCCGGAGATCGCGATCGGGATCGCCGGCCGGGGCGCTCCCGCGCCCGACATCGATGTCGGCCCGTCCGAGGTGAGCGCCTTGCTCTCGACCGGAACCTCGACCACGCGCACGGTCACGATCGCCAATCGCGTCGGAAGCCCGCTCGAGTTCGCGATCCACTTCGAGGAGGCGGCGCCCACCGCGCCGGCCGCCACGGCGTCGCCGGGCACGACCGAGACGGTCCGAGCCGCGGCGCTGCCGCGCACGTGGGCCGAGGCGAGGGAGGCCGAGATGCCGATCGCCGGGAAGGCCACCGTACCCGTGGCGTCCAAATCGCTCACGCAGGCCTCGCTCGATTCGCTTCCCCTGGTTCTGCCCGACGCCCGCGGTGACGGAGGCGTGGTCGACGCCCTCCTCCTCCGCGCATCCGCGCGCGGCGGGGTGCTGAGCATGGAGCTGATCACGGAAACCGACATCGTTCCGCTCAACTTCGGCGGCTACATCTCGCTGGACGTGGATCAGAACCCCAATACCGGGCGCGCGCCCAGCTTCGGAAAGCCGCGACAGGATATCGGCGCGGAGTTCGAGATCAGCTTCCTCGCGATCGCATTCGGAACCGTGGACCTGTTCGACGCCCACACCGGGAATTACTTGCAGAGCTTCCCGGCGGTCGTGGAGCCGCGCGCGATCCGTTTCTCGATCCCGCTCTCCTGGCTCGGGAACGACGACGGCAGGATGAACGTCTCGGGGGTGATCGGAAACTTCGTCGCGCCGACCGACTGGTTCCCCGAGCATGGACACGGAACCATCGGCGGCCAGTGGGTCGCCCCCAGCCCCGCGACCGGGACCGTCGCGGCGGGGGCGGAGCTTCCGGTGACCTTGACGCTCGACGCCCTGGCTCTGGGCGCGGGCACCTACAACGGAACGGTGGTCATCGAGAGCAACGATCCCGACGAGCTGACGAGCACCATCGGAGCCGCGATGACCGTGGCCGACGGTCCGCTGGTCACCGCCACCGCTTCCCGCATCTCCATGGGGAACGTCTTCCTCGGGCGCTCCTCGGAGAGCGAGGTCATCATCGCGAACCCGGGCACGGCCCCGCTGAATGTGTCCTCAGTGGCCGTCGACCTTCCCGACTTTACCGCCGCGCCGGCGTCGTTCGCGGTGCCCCCGGGGCGCACGCAGGCCGTCCATCTCACGTTCACGCCCACCGCCGAGGGCTCGCGCGAGGCCACGATCACGTTCACGCACGACGCGCCGGGCTCGCCTCTCGCGATCTTTATCTCCGGCATGGCTCTGATCGCTCCGTCGCTCCAGGTGCCGACCGCGGAGATCCAGACGCGCGTGTCCGTGGGGAACCGCGGCGCCGCGTCGCTCGGGATCCGGAACGCGGGCGGATCCACGCTGGAATACGGCGTCGAGGCGATGAACGCCGCTCCGTCCGTCACGGTGCACGAGGCGCTATTCGTGGAGCGCGGCGCCGACGACCCGAGACCGGGATTTGCATCCCTCGGCACGGGCGGGCCCGACGCGTTCGGCTACCGCTGGGTGGACAGTTTCCAGCCGGGCGGGCCGGCGTTCGACTGGCAGGAGATCAGCGCCAGCGGCACCCCGATCCCGATCCGGGTGATCGACCAGAACTCGGGTCCGCTGCCCATCGGGTTTGCCTTCCCGTTCTACGACCGCGTCTTCACCACTTTCAACGCCTGCACGAACGGCTGGATCTCGTTCACCGACACGACCGGCCAGTTCGTGAACCAGCCCCTCCCGACGGGCGGCGCGCCCGCGAATCTCCTGGCGGCCTTCTGGGACAACCTGAGCTTTGGAGGGGTGGAGCACGCGTACTATCACAACGACGGCACGAGGCTGATCGTGGAGTACTCGGGAGCCCCGCGATACGTGCACGGCGGGCCGTTCACGTTCGAGGTGATCCTCTACCCGTCGGGCGCGATCGTGTACCAGTACCTCCAGATGGGCCCTCCCGTGACCAGCGGGACGATCGGCATCCAGAACCGGACGAGGACCGACGGGCTCACCGTGGTCTTTGACGAGGAATATCTCAGGGACCGCATGGCCATCCGCTTCTCCGCCGCCCCTGGCTGGCTCTCGGTTCCGGCGCGCTTCGGGAGACTGGAGCCGGGGGAGAGCACCGGAGTCGCGGTGACCCTGGACGCCCGAACGCTCTTCCCGGGCACGTACCAGGGCTCCCTGCGCGTCTCCTCGAACGACCCCGACCACGGGGAGGCGGTGGTTCCCGTGGCTCTGCGCGCCGCCGGCATCCCGCGCCTCGTGGTCACGCCGGCCGCGCTCCGCTTCGACACGCTCACCGTGGGGGAAACCGCGACCGATTCGCTCCGCCTGTTCAACGGCGGAAACGACCGGCTGGATGTCGCCTCCATCGCGAGCGGATCGCCCGACTTCGCGGTCACGCCGGCCTCTCTCGCCGTGGATGCCCAGCAGAGCGCCATCGTCCTGGTGCGCTTCCAGCCGCTGGCGCCGGGGGACCGCAGCGCCTCCATCACCATTTCGAGCAACGACCCGGCCGCGCCGGTTTTCACGCTGCCCGTCACCGCCGCGGCGGTCCTGCCCCTGCGCGAGCTGTCCGCGGAGGTGATCCCCTCGACCATCCAGCGCGGGAGCAAAGGGAAGCTGATCCGGGTGCGGGTCGTGATGCCCGCCGATCTGGACGGGACGCGGGTGATCCTGGCGGGGGTTCGGCTTCTGGGGAGCGTTCCCTTAAGCTTGGGGGACACGCGCGTGCGCGACCTGGACGGGGACGGCCGGGCCGACCTCGACCTGGCCTTCGACCGCGCGGCGACCGAGCAGGCTCTCCCCCAGGGGACGACGGTGGCGCTGGCGGTCACGGGCGAGGTCGAGGGCATGGCGCACTTCGCCGCTCGGGACACGGTGCGGGTCACCGGGAAGCAGTTCGCGGCTCCCGGGATCGAGATGGAGGACGGGGCAGCCCCCGCCGTCAGCGCTCTACACGCGAACGCGCCCAATCCCTTCGGGGCGGCCACGGCGTTCCGGTTCGACCTGGCGGCCCCGGCCCCGGCGACGCTCCGGATTTATTCGGCGAACGGGCGGCTGGTGAGGACCCTTCTCGAGGCCCAACTTCCCGCCGGCCGGTTCCGGACCCAGTGGGACGCCAGGGACGACCGGGGCGAGACGGTTCCGTCGGGCGTCTATTTCGCGCGCCTGGAGGCGGCCGGCCATGAGCCTTTCCGGGCCGTCCGGCGCTGGATTCGGCTTAGGTAGGAGTACTCAATTGCAGAAAGCGCTGGCCTCGCCCCCCGGGTTCCGATGTAAAATTAGTGCGGTCGGCGAGGCACCGGCCAATGCCGCGGCTACTTCTACTTTCTAATAGATAGGGTCCGTCCAGGAGCCTTGCATGAATCCTCCGCGCACCGAATCTCCCACCCAACCCGTTCCATCCCAAGCAAATGGCGAGCTTCAGTCCCAGTCCCCTGACCCGGGGATGATCCTCCATGCCCTCCAGGCGATGCGCGAAGGCGACTTCTCCGTACGCCTCCCGGGGCACTGGACCGGAATGGACGGAAAGATCGCCGACACCTTCAACGAGATCGCCGTCGCCAACCAGCACATGGCGGAGGAGCTGAAGCGGGTCGGGCTGGTCGTCGGAAAGAAGGGAAAGACGCGGGAGCGCATGCGCTTCGCCCGCACCGCTGGCGCCTGGGGCGAGATGCAGGTCTCGGTGAACACCCTCGTGGACGATCTCGTGTGGCCGACCCGCGAGGTCACCCGCGCGATCGCCGCGGTCGCGCGCGGCGATCTGCTCCAGACCGTCCGCGTGGACGTGGACGGCCGCCCCCTGGAAGGGGAGTTCCTCCGCGCGGCCACCATCGTGAACACCATGATCAAGCAGCTCGAGGTCTTCACCTCCGAGGTGACCCGCGTGGCGCGCGAGGTCGGCTCCGAGGGGAAGCTGGGCGGCCAGGCGCAGGTCCGCGAGGTGAGCGGCGTGTGGAAGGACCTCACCGAGAGCGTGAACTCCATGGCCTCCAACCTCACCGCCCAGGTACGGAACATCGCCGAGGTGACGATCGCGGTGGCCGACGGCGACCTCTCGCGGAAGATCACCGTGGACGTGCGCGGCGAGATCCTCCAGCTGAAGGAGGCCACCAACACGATGGTCGATCAGCTCCGCTCGTTTGCGTCGGAAGTGACGCGCGTGGCGCGTGAAGTGGGGACCGACGGAAAGCTGGGCGGGCAGGCGGTGGTGCCGGGCGTGGCGGGCACGTGGAAGGACCTCACCGATTCGGTGAACGCCATGGCGTCGAACCTGACGGCGCAGGTGCGGAACATCGCCGAGGTGACGACGGCCGTGGCGCGCGGGGACCTCTCGCGCAAGATCACGGTGGACGTGAAGGGCGAGATCCTCGAGTTGAAGAACACGATCAACACGATGGTGGATCAGTTGAACGCATTCGCCGCCGAAGTGACGCGCGTGGCGCGCGAGGTGGGAACCGAGGGGAACCTGGGGGGCCAGGCGCAGGTTCCCGGGGTGGGCGGCACCTGGAAGGACCTCACCGACAACGTGAACTTCATGGCCTCGAACCTGACGGCGCAGGTGCGGAACATCGCCGAGGTGGCCACCGCCGTGGCGCGCGGGGACCTCTCGCGCAAGATCACGGTGGACGTGAAGGGCGAGATCCTCGAGCTGAAGGACACCCTGAACACCATGGTGGACCAGCTGAACGCGTTCGCGGCGGAAGTGACCCGCGTGGCGCGCGAGGTGGGAACGGACGGCAAGCTGGGCGGCCAGGCGCAGGTCCCCGGCGTGGCCGGCACGTGGAAGGATTTGACCGACTCGGTCAACTCGATGGCCGACAACCTCACCACCCAGGTGCGGAACATCGCCGAAGTCGCGACCGCCATCGCCGATGGGGACCTCTCGCGCAAGATCACGGTGGACGTGCGCGGGGAGATTCTCCGCCTCAAGGAAACGCTCAACACGATGGTGGACCAGCTGAACGCTTTCGCCTCGGAAGTGACGCGCGTGGCGCGTGAAGTGGGGACCGAGGGGAAATTGGGCGGCCAGGCGCAGGTGCCGGGCGTGGCGGGCACGTGGAAGGACCTCACCGACAACGTCAACTCCATGGCCTCGAACCTGACGGGCCAGGTGCGGAACATCGCCGAGGTGACCACCGCGGTGGCCCGCGGGGACCTCTCGCGCAAGATCACGGTGAACGTGAGCGGGGAGATCCTCGAGCTGAAGAACACGATCAACACCATGGTGGATCAACTGAACGCGTTCGCCGGCGAGGTGACGCGCGTGGCGCGCGAGGTGGGTACCGAAGGGAAGCTGGGCGGCCAGGCGCAGGTGCCCGGCGTGGCCGGCACCTGGAAGGACCTCACCGACAACGTGAACTTCATGGCCTCGAACCTGACGGCCCAGGTGCGGAACATCGCCGAGGTGGCCACTGCCATCGCGAGCGGCGATCTCTCGAAGAAGATCACTGTCGACGTGCGCGGCGAGATCCTCTTCCTGAAGGAGACGCTGAACACGATGGTCGAGCAGCTTCGCTCGTTCGCCGCCGAGGTGACGCGCGTGGCGCGCGAGGTGGGAACCGACGGACGGCTGGGCGGGCAGGCGGTCGTGCCGGGCGTTGCCGGCACATGGAAGGATCTCACCGACAACGTCAATCTCATGGCGTCGAACCTGACGGCCCAGGTGCGGAACATCGCCGAGGTGACGACGGCCGTGGCGCGCGGGGACCTCTCGCGCAAGATCACCGTGGACGTGAAGGGTGAGATCCTCGAATTGAAGAACACGATCAACACGATGGTGGATCAGCTGAACGCGTTCGCCGCCGAGGTGACGCGGGTGGCGCGCGAGGTGGGAACGGACGGCAAGCTGGGCGGACAGGCCGAGGTGCAGGGCGTGGCCGGGACGTGGAAGGACCTCACCGATACGGTGAACGTCATGGCCTTGAACCTCACTGAGCAGGTGCGCGGCATCGTGAAGGTCGTGACCGCGGTGGCCGAGGGCAATTTGAAGCAGAGCCTGACCGTGAAGTCGAAGGGAGAGGTGGCGGCCCTGGCCGACACGATCAACGACATGACCGGCACGCTGGCCACCTTCGCCGACCAGGTGACTTCGGTCGCCCGCGAGGTCGGCGTGGAAGGGCGCCTGGGCGGCCAGGCCAACGTGCCCGGCGCGGCCGGCACGTGGAAGGACCTGACCGGAAACGTGAACCTGCTCGCGGCCAACCTCACGACGCAGGTGCGCGCCATCGCCGAGGTGGCGACCGCCGTGACCAAGGGCGACCTGACGCGCTCGATTCAGGTCGACGCCCGCGGCGAGGTGGCCGAGCTGAAGGACAACATCAACACGATGATCGGCAATCTGCGCCTGACCACCGACCGGAACACCGAGCAGGACTGGCTCAAGACCAACCTCGCCCGGTTCACCAACATGATCCAGGGGCAGCGCGACCTGGTCACGGTGGGGCGCATCCTCCTCTCCGAGCTGACTCCGCTGGTGGACGCTCACCAGGGCGTCATCTATCAGATGGAAGGGGAAGAGGAGACACCCCGTCTCCGGCTGCTCTCCTCCTACGCCGACGAAACGGTGAACGGGCACGAGGACTTCGTGGAGTTGGGCCAGGGGCTGGTGGGACAGTGCGCTCTGGAGAAGCGCCGGCTCCTCATCACCGAGGCCCCGCGGAACGTGGTCCCGATCCGCTCCAGCCTCTTCCAGGCGCCGCCCAAGAGCATCGTGGTGCTGCCCGTGCTGTTCGAGGGCCAGGTCAAGGCCGTCATCGAGCTGGCGTCCTTGGGCACCTTCACCAAGCTCCAGATCGCCTTCCTGGAGCAGCTCACCGCGAACATCGGCATCGTGCTCAATTCCATCGAGGCCACGATGCAGACGGAAGGGCTCCTCACCCAGTCGCAGCAGCTGGCCCGCGAGCTTCAGACGCGGCAGAAGGAGCTGCAGCAGACGAACGAGGAGATCGCGCAGAAAGCGCAGCAGCTGGCCGAGCAGAACATCGAGATGGAGACCAAGAACCAGGAGATCGAGCAGGCGCGGCGCGCCCTGGAGGAGAAGGCGACCGAGCTGGCGCTGGCGTCCAAGTACAAGTCCGAGTTCCTCGCCAACATGTCGCACGAGCTCCGGACGCCGCTGAACAGCATTCTGATCCTGGGCCAGCAGCTGGGGGACAACCCGGAGGGGAACCTCACGCCCAAGCAGGTCGAGTTCGCGCGCACCATCCACGGCGCGGGGGCCGACCTCTTGCAGCTGATCACGGACATCCTCGACCTCTCGAAGATCGAGTCCGGCACCGTCAGCGTCGAGATCGAGGAGATCTACTTCGCGGCCCTGCTCGAGACGATCTCGCGGAATTTCCGCCACGAGGCGGAGAACCGGAACATCACGTTCGAGGCGCAGGTGGACCCGCGCCTGGGACGTACGCTGGTCACCGACTCCAAGCGCCTCCAGCAGGTGCTGAAGAACCTCCTCTCGAACGCGTTCAAGTTCACCACCGTCGGTGGCGTACGGGTCAGCGTCTCCGCGGCGGTGGGCGGCTGGACCCCGGATCACCCCGTGCTCTCCGCCGCCGAGGCGGTGGTCGCGTTCGAGGTCTCGGACACGGGGATCGGGATCCCGCCCGAGAAGCAGAAGATCATCTTCGAGGCGTTCCAGCAGGCCGACGCCAGCACCAGCCGGAAATTCGGCGGCACCGGCCTCGGCCTCGCGATCAGCCGCGAGCTGGCGAGCCTGCTCGGCGGCGAGATCATCCTGCGCTCGACGCCCGGCGTCGGCAGCGCCTTCACGCTCTACCTCCCGCTCCGATACGCGGGCCTGTCCGCCGGGACCCCCGTCCCCGAACGGCTCGTTCCGCTGTCCCGCACGGCCTTCCCCGTCCTGACGGACTACCGCGAGGGGGAGCAGGTGCCGGACGACCGGGAGAATATCCAGCCGGGGGACTCGGTGCTCCTGATCGTGGAGGACGACGTGCACTACGCCCGCGTCCTTGCCGACACGGCGCACACGCACGGATTCAAGGTGGTCGTCGCCACGCGAGGGGCCGATGTGCCCGAGCTGGCGCTCCAGTACCACGTCAGTGCCATCTCGCTCGATGTGTTCCTTCCCGACATGCTCGGGTGGACGCTCTTGACCCAGCTCAAGCAGGATCCGGCCACCCGGCACATCCCGGTCCAGATGATCACCGTGGACGAAGACCGGCAGCACGGCCTGTCCAGCGGTGCTTTCTCGTTCGTGCGGAAACCGGCGCGGACCGAAGAGCTGGGGGCCGCGTTGGGACGGATCAAGGAATTCGCCACGCCGCGGCGAAAGCGTCTGCTCGTCGTGGAGGACGACACCGCCGAGCAGCTCAGCATCACGGCGCTCCTCGGACACGACGACATCGAGATCGCCACCGCGTCCACCGGGGCCCAGGCGCTGGAGGTGCTGCGCTCGGATCACGTCGACTGCGTGGTGCTCGACTTGCGGCTTCCGGACTTGTCGGGGTTCGAGGTGCTCGACGCCATCCGGGAGGACGAACGCTTGAGGGACATGCCGGTCGTGGTCTTCACCGGCAAGAACCTCTCGGTCGAGGAAGACCTGCGGCTTCGCTCCATGGCCCGGAGCGTCGTGATCAAGGGCGTCGAGTCGCCGGAGCGGCTCCTGGACGAGACGGCCCTCTTCCTGCATCGCGTGGTCACCGACCTGCCGGCGGAAAAGCAGCGCATGCTCGAACGGCTCAACAGCTCGGACGAGGACCTCGTCGGGCAGACGGCGCTGCTGGTGGACGACGACGCGCGCAACATCTTCGCGCTGAGCAGCGTGCTGGAGCGGCGGGGCATGAACGTCCTGACCGCGACCACCGGCAAGGAGGCCATCCAAACCATCGAATCGACATCAGACCTTGCCATCGTCCTGATGGACATCATGATGCCCGAAATGGACGGCTATCAGACCATCGAGAATATCCGCCGGAACGGCAGGCTGCGCCGCCTGCCCATCATCGCGCTGACCGCGAAGGCGATGAAGGGAGACCGTGAAAAGTGCC